>JGI24711J26586_10000139_pt1 | contig 51101 bp, 45 predicted proteins | sample BioPla3DNA1_FD_26586 | JGI IMG/M metagenome (IMG submission 26586)
TCCATGTTGCTACTTTATTGGCAGTAGGCTTTTGGATATCAGGAGTATCTAATAACACAAATTGCTGGTACAATTCAAGGATAAAATCACTGGTTATGGTATTGTCAATGCCACCGCGCAACCACTCCCACAATAAAGTAATGGTGTTGATTTCCACATCTTTCTCGGTTGATAATTCATGTATGGTGGTATTGTTATGCCGAATGAGTGTCAGAATACTTTCGGCAGGTTTGCTGTTGTGGTTCGGATGTTTTTGTATGTACTCTTTCAATCGTATACAAAACATTTCTGCATGGCTGCTTTCTTTGGCAAGAGCAACAACCAAAGGTAACTGCCTGATAAACAAAGACAACAGTTGTTTTGGATTTAAGAATAGTATATCTGTCTGTTTCATCATAATCAGATAATTTAAGAAGTAAAGTACAACTGATGGGTGAATAATAATGATCAAGAAAACATCAATTCACCTGACAAGTAACAGACAAATATAAAAAAAAAATAAAAAACGGATTTTTAGGCTAAAATTTACTGCCTGCCCATAAAGAGAATGGCACCCGTACTTTTTTCTACAATAAGGTATACGAAAGATTTATTTATAGTAAAGGGTATAGGTGCGTCTGGATCAAGGGAGGTTTTTCTAATACCAACTGCTGTTACGGCTGCCGCCTGGGTTCCCTTTTCGTTAACCTCTATGTATGTTTTTTGTTTTACTAATCCAATAAACAGTCCCGTTACCGGTGATAAGTTGCTGAAATCTGCTGCTCCTTCTATAAAAGGCAGTGTCATACCCATAGCCCGGAGTGTGGGTATAAGGTCTTTTTCAAATTCAGTTTTAAATTTTGGCATAGAAACTTCTAGCTCCCGGTTGTTACTCTCCAAATCTTTGATAACGGCCTGCCAGATTGCCGGTGTCATCTCCTGGTACATAACCTGTTTTGCAGTAACTCCTTCTTTTGGCAGGATGATAACCATGGAATAAGCCTGGTTCCCATACGGGAATGAGGCAATTCTGGAAAACTCTGTTTCTGTATAAGGGAAAGTTTCTGTCTGAGTCATGTAATTGACGGTCCTCTCTTGTTCAAAATCCGGATAGAAGGTGTCATCGTATGAATGGGCTGCATCAAAAGCATAAGTCCAGGTACCTTTGAAGTAGAGCGCATTGATCAGGTATGCCAGCATGGATGCTTCTATTTCATCAATGATCTCTTTAATCAAACCGTTTGTTTTGCTTGAACACCAGTTGTTGATGGTCTTAACTGCCTGGTTGCTGTCAAAGTCAAGCTCTTTTGCCTGCGCATTATAATAGGTGCTGAGCAGATTTTTATAGGAATCATGAACGGGGAATCCTTCCCGCACCCAAAGGGAATTGGCTATGGCAAGCTTTGTTTTTTTATCTGCATTGGGAAGTTCCCGGGACATTTTTTCAAAGAACCCATTCATTTCTTCATAGGTATAACCTTCAAAACCAAGAACTTCCTTCATCTGGGTCGCTGTGCTTCCTGCTGTTCCGTTGGCTGTCATGGAAAGTGCCAGCGAGGCACTTAGCGGAGAAATAAAAAAACTGCCGTTTTCTTCCAAAGCTACTTGTTGGAACAGTTTGAAAGCAAAAGTGCCGGCATCCGCACTTATTGCCTGCTCTGTTTTTGTCAGTACAATAGTTGGGCGCCGGTTAAGTTGCTGTTGTATTTTTTCACAACCTGAAAAACAAACTGTGCATACAAGCAACGTTATAAGTGTATATAATCTATTTTTCATAGGAAGAAGATTTGTTAGCGTTTAAAGTACATGCCTTCGCGGGAGAGCAAGTGGTCCAGGTTAGCCAGGTTGTACACGAGTACCGCTTGTACTACCGATGTATGTTCCTGGTATTCCGCAATACTTTTGGTGTAGAGGTCGCGTTCCGTATGCCAGATTTCTCTGTAATTGAAATCGTATCCCTTTACATCCCTGTCGCGCAGCACAATGGTGGGAACGCCTTGGATGGCAAAAACCGAGGCGTCTGTACTGCCGGTAGTGGTTGGCCAGGGTCTGGCCGGTATGGTATCTACGGTAAACGGGAAATCTGGGTTAATAGAGGAAATATGCTGAGATGCTTTTACAAAATCGTCGTACATGGCCTTGGGAACAGATACTCCGCTGGCGGCCAGTGGGGCTCCGTCCCTGTTGAAAAGATTTGAAATGCGCTCCAGTTTGTCTTTGTGCTGTTCTACCCAGGCTTTAGCACCCAATAATCCAAATTCTTCACCGGCAAAAAGGACAAACACAATGGAGCGCTTGGGTTTGGCTCCGGCTACCGAAAGCAACCGGGCTGTTTCCATGGCCGGCGTCACTCCTACACCGCAATCTATACCTCCCGTAGCCACATCATAGGAGTCCAAATGGCCGCTTACCATAACGTATTCGTTGGGGTACTTCGTACCACGCAAGGTGGCTACCACGTTGTGAAACGGAACAGGACCCGGCCTGAAATGATTTCTTATGCCAAATTCCAGTTCAATGGGATGCCTTTCGTTTACCAATTGGTAAATGTACTTGTACTGGTGCTCGTCCATTTTGATATCTGCTACAGTTGGCAGGTTGTCAAAAGAAGAATTTTCGCCAAAGACCGTTTCTTTATCCCATAGGGCTGTAATGGGAACAGGAGAAGATTGGATGACGCCCAGAATGCCGGCTTCTACCATTTGTTTGTACAACAAGGCCGGTTCTTCTACCGGTTTGCGCAGGCTGTCTTTCAGCTCTTCTTCCATTCCGGACAGGTTCATCATCCGTGCGCCGGTACGTGCCCTGTAGCGGTACATAACGCCGCTGTTGTGGCGTGCAATTTCTTCGTTTAAAATACGGACAGAATCCCTGCGCTTGTCTGCCTGTTCTGTACGTTCAACGGGCCAACCGTTGCTTGTTCCTGAAATAAGCACCCAGGCTCCTTTGAGTTTGCCTTTTATACGGTCAAAATCTGCTTGTGTTTTAGGTTCAATAACCACATGTCCACGTTGCAGCCCTTTAGTACCTGCCGTATAGGAAGGGGTAGCAAAATGCAGGTGTATGCCGTCCCCGCCGGGCAATACCGCACCGTAAATCTTTCCGGACCACGGGCCACGGCTGAAACCCACTTTTGTTTCTCCTGCTTTTTCAACGGAAACCTCCAGACCCCACGATTCAAATTGTGCGGCAGCCCACGTTACCGCTGCATTGTAGGCATCAGAGCCGACAGGTCGCCCTCCAATGCGGTTGGACAATACATCCAGATGGTGTTGAGTCAGGTTGTTGGTGGTACCTTCCTGAATGATTTTTTTGGTAACGGCATCCTGTGCCTGTACCGGAATAGAAAATGCAACCAGGCCTATCGATAAAAGAAAGCCTGTAAATAGGGTTCTGTAGTTCATGTGAGATTTATTTTTGAAAACAACTGGTACAAATATAGTGTTTTATATCTTTGTAGTATGAATATGTTACGAGAGATAGCCAGCGCATTTGTTGTTTTGTTTGCCATTATTGATATTACGGGTTCCATTCCCATCATTCTTGATTTGAAGGCAAAAGGCCGGGTTTTTAAACCTGCTCTGGCAACCATCATCTCTACTGTGCTTATTTTCGTTTTTTTATTTCTGGGAGAAGCCGTCCTTGGATTGTTCAATGTTGACATTTCCTCTTTTGCTGTAGCCGGGGCTCTGGTCATTTTTGTAATTGCTGTAGAAATGATCTTTGGTGTGGAAATTTTTAAAAATGACGGACCACCGGATCTTGCTACCATAGTTCCGCTGGTCTTTCCCCTCATTGCAGGGGCAGGGACCCTTACTACCGTACTTTCGCTCAGGGCTGAGTACAGCCTGTTGAGTGTGTCTATTGCTATTCTGCTTAATATGGGTGTTGTTTATGCGGTTCTCAGGTATTTGCCCTGGGTAGAAAAGGTGTTGGGGAAAGCAGGTATTTATATTTTAAGAAAATTCTTCGGGATTATTTTATTGGCTATGGCTGTAAAGCTGTTTGCTTCCAACCTTTCCGGATTGATTCAATGAATAGTATGAAAACAACTTTTTTAAAAGTACTTTGTCTGACAGGTATGTTTTTGCTGTTGTTCTCCTGCAGAAACGTTCTTCCTACGCCGCCGCCCGTAACCCAGCCGGACTGGATTGTTGGGGCAGATCTTTCCCTGCTGGACAGGAATGTGGCAGCCGGAGCTGTATATAAAGAGAGCAACGGAAAAGACGTGGAGGCACTTTCTTTTTTTAAAGAAAGAGGCATGAACTATATCAGGTTACGCCTGTTTGTTGATCCCGACATGCAATCGACCGCCTGCCAGAATTTATCCTATGTTCAGGAAATGATTCTGAAGGCCAAGGCCAAGGGGTACAACGTGTTGCTGGATTTTCATTATTCAGATACGTGGGCAGATCCGGAGAAACAATTCAAACCGGCGCTTTGGGAAAGCCTCTCTTCCGACGCATTGGCAGACAAAGTCTATACATACACACGCCAGGTGCTGATAACCCTTGTGAAGAACAAGGCCGCTCCGGATATGATTCAGATAGGGAACGAAGTGACAAACGGCATGTTGTGGGACTCGGCAAGGGTAAGTGTTTGGGAAGGCGAGTGGAACACGCAGGGGCGGTGGCTGTATTTTTGCAAGGTGCTTTCCATGGCCTCCAAGGCATGCCGGGAAATTTGCCCGGAAGCCTGGATTATGGTGCATTCGGACAGGGGAGGCGACAGGGAGGCGGCTGTGCGGTTTTTCAACCGGGTGGAACAAGGCAAGGTGGATTACGATATTATCGGACTCAGTTATTATCCTTTCTGGCATGGCCCATTGACACAATTGGAGTCCTGTCTGGCTGCTTTGCAGACGGCTTTTCCCGACAAACCGGTGAACGTGGTTGAGGTAGCTTACGCTAACCATCCATGGGGTGTTCCCGACAATGCGGGCTATCCTTTAGAATACCCGGCTACTCCGGAAGGTCAGCAAGCGTTTTTTGAAGATTTCTTACAGTTGCTCAGGGGTTTTTCCCATGTGAACGGTTATATGTACTGGTATCCGGAAGAGACGTACGTTCCGCAGGGACCGGTCCTGACCTTGCACAGAGGGGTCTTTGATATCAATACAGGTAAGGCATTACCGGTAACCGATGTATTCAATCTGTAACAATCGGGGACGCTTAGCAGGATGCTTTGTTATCCGATCCCAGTACGTGTACAATCTTGTGCTTATACAGTTCTTTGAGCATGTCTCGTGCCGGGCCCAGGTATTTGCGCGGGTCAAACTCTTCCGGATGTTCGACAAACACTTTCCGTACCGCCGCCGTCATGGCCAGCCTTCCATCGGAGTCAATGTTGATTTTGCAAACGGCCGAGCGGGCTGCCTGCCGCAGCTGTTCTTCCGGAATCCCTATGGAATCTTTTAATTTACCTCCGTATTTGTTGATTTGTGCCACAATGTCTTGTGGAACGCTTGAAGAACCGTGCAGCACAATGGGGAATCCGGGGATACGCTTTTCAATTTCAGTCAGAATGTCCAGACGGATTTGCGGTTTTTGTCCCGGTTTGAATTTATAAGCTCCGTGTGAGGTCCCAATGGAAATGGCCAGGGAATCTACACCTGTACGCTTAACAAAGTCTTCTACCTGGTCCGGTTGGGTATAAATATGCGCCTCTGCCTTTACGTCGTCTTCAATTCCTGCCAGCACACCCAGCTCTCCTTCAACAGTAACGTCATGCTTATGAGCGTATTCCACAACACGGCGTGTGAGGGCAATATTCTCTTCGTACGGCAGGTGAGAGCCATCAATCATGACAGAAGAAAATCCATATTCTATGCAATTTTTGCACAGTTCAAAGGAATCTCCGTGGTCCAGGTGAAGAACAATGGGAATGGCACATCCCAGCTCCTTTGCGTAGGCAACGGCTCCCTGTGCCATGTAACGCAAAAGTGTCTGNTTGGCATATTTGCGGGCACCNCTGGATACTTGCAGGATTACCGGCGATTTTGTTTCTACACAGGCACCAATGATGGCCTGCATTTGCTCCATGTTGTTNAAATTGTATGCGGGTATGGCATACCCTCCTTTTATGGCCTTGGCAAACAACTCCCTTGAATTAACCAGGCCCAGATCTTTATAGGATATCATCATAATAATTTATTAACAAAGATAAGACTTTTGATGTATATTTGGGGCAGATTAAACCTTAATTGATNATGAAATCTTACATCCTTCAGGAGACNAACTGGCATACGGTAAAAGATACAAAATACCAGGTAGCTGTCTTGCCATGGGGTGCCACNGAGGCCCANAATTACCATTTNCCTTATGGTTCAGATACGTACATGGCAACTGAGGTAGCCCGGCAAAGTGCTGCACTGGCCTGGGAGCGGGAAGTGAAAGTGCTGGTGTTGCCGGAAATTGCTTATGGCGTTAATTCCGGACAAATGGACATTCCTTTTTGTATGCATATGAATCCCTCTACGCAACAACGGATTTTAGAAGATATAGTTGCCGTACTCATGCGTCACGGGGTATTCAAACTGGTCATATTGAACGGGCACGGAGGCAATGCATTTCAGAATGCCATCCGGGAATTAGAGGTTCGCTACCCGGAAATGATCTTGTGTATCGTAAACTGGTGGCGTGTACGGCCGGTCCGGGACTATTTTGATGATCCGGGCGATCATGCAGACGAAATGGAAACGTCCTCCATGATGCACCTGTACCCCCAGCTGGTGTTGCCATTGGATAAGGCAGGTGACGGTAAGGAAAACCGCTTTGTGATAAAAGGGTTGCGGGAACGTTGGGCCTGGATACCCAGGAGATGGATTTATACATCGGAAGATACGGGAGTTGGTAATCCGAAACTGGCAACTCCTGCCAAAGGGAAGCGTTTTGTGGAAGACAGCATAGCAGAAATTGCCTCTTTTCTTGTAGAATTGGCCGCAATTAAAAACGTGGAGGATTTGTATGAAAAGTAAGAAAGCCTTGATTTTTTCCGCACCTTCTGGAGCAGGAAAAACTACGGTTGTGAACCATTTGATGGAAACTTTTCCCAGGCTTGATTTTTCTATTACGGCAACAACCCGGCCTTCCAGGGGAGTTGAAAAAAACGGACGGGAGTATTACTTCATCAGTAAGGACGAGTTTCAGAAACTGATCAAAGAAGATGCATTTGTAGAATGGGAAGAAGTCTATAAAGACGTTTTTTACGGTACGCTCAAACTGGAACTGGAACGGATATGGAACGGAAACAAAGTAGCTGTTTTTGACGTAGATGTAAAAGGAGGAATAAACCTGAAAAAGTTCTTTGGAAAGAACGCTCTTTCTGTATTTATTGCGCCACCTTCTCTGGAAGTATTAAGAGAACGTCTGACAAGCCGGGGTACCGAAGCTCCTCAGGCGGTTGAAGAACGTCTGGCCAAAGCCTCTTTGGAAATGCAAGATGCACCGGCTTTTGATGTATTGCTGGTAAACGACCGTCTGGGAGATACGCTGGCAAAGGCGACTGAAATAGTGGCTGCTTTTATACAGTAGCAATAACGTGCATACCTATATGAAAACGTGCGGTCTGTATTTTGGATCTTTCAACCCGTTTCACATTGGTCATCTGGCCATTGTAAATTACCTGGTTTCTTATACAAACCTGGATACTGTACGGGTTGTACTTTCGCCTTTGAACCCCCTGAAGAAAGGCAAGGTACCTGCAGATGACCACCCTGCCGGACGTTTGCAGCACATACGCAGTGTGCTGGAAGCCAAAAAATTCCAGGTTCAGGTTTCAGACATAGAGTTCTCCCTGCCCCAACCGCATTACACCATCAACACATTGCACCATTTTTGTAAAAACGAGCCCCATACACAATTTGTACTTGTTGTGGGTGCAGACCAGTTGCGGGATATTGAACAATGGCATGAATGGAAAAATTTGCTGAAAGAATTTCCCTTCTATGTGTATCCTCGTCACGGTGTGGACAGTAAAGCACTGCAGGTAAGGTATGCTCCTTTGGCCAGAGAAATTGTATTATTGCAGGCTCCGTTGGTCACGGTTTCCTCCACGTTTATAAGAGAAGGGTTGGCAGCAGGGAAAAACATGAACGGATTTATAGTTTAGTGTGAAAATATACGGTACACAAGATATCAAAACCATAGACAGCCTGTATATGCAGGCCTGCGGGGTTACAGAACAGGAACTGATAGAACGGGCTGCCGCTGCTTTTGTAAAGTCTTTTCTTGCCAAAGAGCCTGAAAAGGGCAAGATACTTGTTCTTGCCGGCCCCGGAAACAACGGATCAGATGCCCGTTCCATTGCCGGATTGTTGCAGGGAAACGGGTACGAGGTAGTTCTTTGGGAATTTCCCGGAGCATTTGCTCCTACACAGTGGCAAGAAGATTGGACGCGTTGCCTGTCGGACTTACCGGCCGGAAGTATTGTGGTGGACGGATTGTTCGGCTCCGGTCTTTCAAGGCCTTTGGAAGGCCTTTACACGTTTGTTGTCGAGTCTGTTAATGCGCTCAAGTTCAAGGTATATGCAGTGGATATACCTTCCGGATTGCCCGGTGACGGGCAGTTCACGGAAAGCAAGGCTGTTTGCCCACCTGTGGTACGGGCAGATGTAACGCTTGCCTTTCAATTCCCTAAACTGGCATTCTTTCTGCCGGAAAATTACCCGTATGTTGGAGACTGGGAGGTGCTGGATATCGGGATGGGGTGTATGGATTATCCGGGAATCAGTGTTCCTTTTGTAACTACAGATGCAGCCCGGGTACAGTCGGGACTTCCGCCAAAACGGCATCCTTTTTCGCATAAATACAACCACGGACACGCCTTATTGCTGGCAGGGAGCCGAGGCAAAATGGGAGCAGCCCTGATGGCAGCCCGTGCCTGTATGCGAACCGGGGCAGGTATGCTCACCGCCCATGTGCCGGCATGTGGCGAGGTTCCCTTTTACACAGCCCTGCCGGAGGCCATGCTCTCTGTGGACAGCCGTGCTCATGCAGCCGGGGATTTGCCAGGGGGACTGGAAAAAACCCCCGTAACCTATGCAGCCATAGGTGCCGGGCCGGGATGGGGAAAAGATCCGGTAACATCACGCTTGTTCGAACGTTTGCTTACTTTTTTGAAAGAAAAATCACCCCGTATGCCTTTGGTTTTGGATGCCGATGCCATCAATATGTTGTCGGAGTTTTCGTACCTGCCGGAGGTGTTGCCGAAAGGTACCGTTCTTACACCGCATGCAGGTGAGTTTGACCGCCTGGTTTCTGCTTTGGGGTGGGAGAAAGCCCCGTGTTCCCACGACAGAATTTTTCAGGCCATTGCCCTTGCAAAAAAATGGAATGTAGTGGTGGTGCTTAAAGGCAGGTATACGCTTATAACCAACGGGGACGAGCCGCATCTGTTGAATACAACCGGAAACCCGGGAATGGCAACAGCGGGCAGCGGTGATGTACTTACAGGGATTATTTTAGGTTTGCTGGCACAGGGAATTCCTGCATACCATGCTGCAGCAGCCGGCGTTTTCCTTCACGGGCAGGCAGGCGATCGTGCAGCCGGTATGTCTGCACATATAACGGCAACAGATATCATAAGGTGCCTTTAAAAAAAACGGGAGGAACTTCAATAACTACAGGGACGTTTCGTATGGGATGGATAAACTCCAGGCGGTGGGCGTGCAAAGAAATGCTTCCGTCGGGATTGGAACGCCGTGCCCCGTATTTCAGATCACCCTTAACGGGCATTCCGCTGGCGGCAAGCTGGCAGCGAATTTGGTGGTGTCGTCCTGTAATTAGCTTTATTTCAAGCAAGTAGTATTTATCTGTGTCTTTTATAAAGGTATAGTGCAGAACAGCTTTTTTTGCTCCCTTTCCCGGAATTGTTCCTGCATACGATTTGTTTTGTTTCTCGTTTTTTGTCAAATAATGGACGAGTTCGGCCGAGGGGATGGCCGGACGTGTTTCTACCAGGGCCAGGTAATCTTTTTCTATATCTCCTTCACTGAACATCCGGTTAAGCCGGGTAAGGGCTTTTGAGGTTTTGGCAAAAAGGCAGATGCCGCTGACCGGACGGTCCAGGCGGTGGGTAACGCCCAGAAATACGTTTCCGGGTTTGTTGTCTCGGGCTTTCAAATAAAGTTTGATGGTTTCACTGAGCGGCCGGTCTCCTGTTTTATCCCCCTGGACTATTTCTCCGGCCCGTTTATTTACGGCAATCAGGTGGTTGTCTTCGTATAAAATACGCTGTTGCAGGTCGTCAAAAGAAGGTATATATGACATGGTGGCAAAGATAAACATTCCTATAAACTGCCAACCTGTCAGTAAATACCTTTTGGCATAACAATTGAGTAAGACAGGTCAGTAATCTGTAATTATAAATAAAAAAAATAAATATTCAATTATGGGAAAAATTATTGGTATAGACCTGGGAACCACCAATTCGTGTGTTGCCGTTATGGAAGGGAACGAACCCGTTGTAATTATCAATTCAGAAGGGAAACGTACAACACCTTCGATTGTTGCATTTTCAGATAACGGAGAACGAAAAATTGGAGATCCCGCAAAACGTCAGGCAATNACAAACCCGCAAAAAACCATTTATTCCATCAAGCGCTTTATGGGAGAAACCTTTGATAAAGTNGCNCTGGAACGTGACAGGGTTTCCTATGCCGTTGAAAAAGGAGAAAACAATACACCACGTGTAAAAATTGACAACCGCTTATATACACCGCAAGAACTTTCTGCCATGGTGTTGCAGAAAATGAAGAAAACAGCAGAAGACTTTCTGGGTCAGGAAGTAACAGAAGCTGTTATTACAGTTCCTGCGTACTTCAGCGATTCACAGCGTCAGGCTACCAAAGAAGCCGGTGAAATTGCCGGACTTAAGGTACGTCGTATCATCAACGAACCTACTGCAGCATCCTTGGCATATGGTTTAGATAAAATGCACAAAGACATGAAGATTGCTGTGTTTGACCTGGGAGGTGGTACCTTTGATATTTCCATTCTGGAACTGGGCGATGGCGTATTTGAAGTTAAAGCAACCAACGGAGATACCCACCTGGGAGGTGACGACTTTGACCAGACCATTATAGATTGGCTGGCTAAAGAATTTGCCGATGAAAACAGCGGACTGGACCTGCGGAAGGACCCCATGGCCCTGCAACGTCTGAAAGAGGCTGCCGAGAAGGCAAAAATAGAATTGTCAAGCCAGAATGCAACAGAAATCAACCTGCCTTACATCATGCCGGTGGACGGGATGCCCAAACACCTGGTTAAGACACTTACAAGGGCTAAATTCGAGAGCCTGATAGACAGCCTTATACAACGCACAAAAGAGCCTTTGAAAAAGGCGTTGTCAGATGCCGGGCTCAAACCGTCAGATATTGATGACGTGATTCTGGTAGGCGGTTCTACACGTATTCCCGCTATCCAGCAATTGGTAGAACAGTTCTTTGGAAAGACTCCCAACAGAAGTGTTAACCCCGACGAAGTGGTAGCTACGGGAGCTGCTATTCAGGGCGGTGTTTTGTCAGGAGATGTTAAAGACGTGTTGCTGCTGGATGTCACTCCGCTTAGCCTGGGTATTGAAACACTTGGCGGTGTTATGACAAAGCTTATTGAATCCAATACAACCATTCCTACAAAGAAATCACAGGTGTTCTCTACGGCCAGCGACAACCAGCCGTCTGTGGAAATTCACGTGCTGCAGGGAGAAAGGTCCATGGCCCGGGATAACAAGACTATTGGCCGTTTCCATCTGGACGGTATTGCTCCGGCACCCCGTGGTGTTCCTCAGATTGAAGTTTCTTTTGATATTGACGCCAACGGTATCCTGAACGTTTCTGCAAAAGACAAGGGAACAGGCAAAGAGCAAAACATCCGTATTGAAGCTTCTTCCGGACTTACAGAAGCCGAGATTAAAAAGATGCGGGATGAAGCCAAAGCCAACGAAGAAGCAGACCAAAAAGAAAGAGAGCGTGCTGATAAGATCAACGAGGCCGACGGCATGATTTTCCAGACAGAAAAACAGCTGAAAGAATACGGAGATAAACTGCCGGAAGATAAGAAAGCTCCTATACAAGAAGCGTTGGAAAATTTGAAAAATGCCCACAAATCACAAGATATAACGGCTATTGACAGCGCTCTGGAAGCCCTCAATAAGGCATGGCATGCCGCTTCGGAAGAAATGTACAAGGCTACTCAGGGAGCCGAGGGTGCACAACAGTCCGGGTTTGATCCGGGTGCAGCAGGCCCCGGACCGGATACATCTTCCGATGAAGGAGAAATTAAAGACGCTGAATTTGAAGAAATCAAATAATATGCAGGCAACAGACAAGAAAACACATCAGGCCCCAAACGGGCCTGATGTATGTGAAGAAGGAATAGAAAATGTTGTCAAAACGCCTGAAGAAGACCTTCAGGAACAACTGGATCAGAAAGCGGACAGGCTACTGAGGCTCCAGGCAGAATTTGACAATTACAGAAAGCGTACGGCAAAGGAACGTCTGGAATTGGTACTTACTGCATCTGAAGATGTTATCAGCGGGATTTTACCGGTACTGGATGATTGCCAGCGAGCCCTAAAAACCCTGCAGCAACTGGAAGATGCTGACCCGAATTACGTAGAAGGGATTCAGCTTATTTACAACAAACTGTATGGGTATTTGCAGAGTAAAGGTTTGAAAATCATTGAGGCAGAAGGAAAAGAGTTGGATACGGATTTTCATTGCGCCGTAGCAAAAACAGAGGTTCGAGAAAAAAAGAAAAAAGGGAAAATTGTTGACGTAGTTCTGGAAGGATATACATTGAACGGAAAAGTAATCAGGTTTGCTAACGTAGTAGTGGGCGAATAAAGAACACCATGGCAAAAAGAGATTATTATGAGGTACTTGGCGTAGATAAAAGTGCATCTGCGGACGAGATTAAAAAAGCATACCGCAAAAAAGCACTGCAATACCATCCGGACAAGAACCCCGGAGACAAGGCTGCAGAAGATAAATTTAAAGAAGCGGCAGAAGCGTACGATGTGCTGAGCGATGCTACAAAAAAATCCAGATACGACCAATTTGGACATGCCGGAGTTGATGGCATGGGGTCCGGTGGTGCAGGAGGTTTTGGCGGATTTTCCATGGATGATATCTTTTCCCGGTTTGGGGATATTTTTGGCGGAGCGTTTGGGGGAAGTCCGTTTGGCAGTCCTTTTGGAGGCCGGACAGGTACAAGCCGCGGGGTACGTCGCGGGTCGGATATCCGGATTCGTGTGAAGCTTTCGCTTCAAGAGATTGCACATGGTGTAGACAAAACTATCAAGATCAATAAGCTGGTTGCTTGTAGCAAATGCCGCGGGAAGGGAGCCGTAAGCGAGTCTGATAAGAAAACCTGTCCTACCTGCAACGGAACAGGTATGTTCACCCGCATTACGCAAACGTTCCTGGGACAGATGCAAAGCAGCAGTCCTTGCCCGGCTTGTAACGGAGAAGGAACGATTATTACCAACCCCTGCAGTGCATGTAAAGGAGATGGCGTTGTGAAACAAGCAGAAGAAATATCGTTCTCCATTCCCAAAGGAGTGGAAGAAGGTATGCAGCTGACCATCAGTGGTAAAGGGAATGCTCCCAAAGGGGGAGGAGTCAACGGCAACCTGCTGGTTGTTATTGAAGAAGAAGCACACCCGGAATTGCAACGTGACGGACAGGACCTGATATATTCACTTTTTGTATCCGTTACGCAGGCTGCTTTGGGCGACGATGCAGAAATTCCTACCATTGACGGCCGTGCAAAAATCAAGATTGAGCCGGGGACACAAAGCGGACGCATATTGCGGCTGAGAGGTAAGGGGTTGCCGGATATCAACGGATACAGTACCGGTGATCTGCTTGTGTTTATTCAGGTCTGGATTCCAAAAAAACTCCATAAAGACGAAAAGGCATTGTTGGCCAAACTTAAGGATTCTCCTAATTTTGCCCCAAATCCTACCAAAGAAGATAAAAACTTCTTTGAGAGAATGAAAAGAATGTTTGCACATTAAGTTTGCACAAGAATGAATGAACCACAAAGACACGTAACGGTATTGCTTGCCATACTGTTCCTTTCTTTATTTTCTTGTAAGGTATTTGCGCAGGATGACGGAAAGGACTGGGTTGGCTATTATGGAAAACCTGTAAACATAGAACCGCTTACCCTAAGTGGTAGTATGGGAGAGTTTCGGGCTACACACTTTCATACAGGGTATGATTTTAGGGTGGGAGGTGTTGTAGGTGCCCCGGTATATGCGGTAGCTGACGGATACATTTCCAGGATTACTGTTTCACCCGGTGGCTACGGCAATGCTTTGTACATAACACACCCCAATGAAACCGTTTCACTTTATGGTCATCTGGATGCTTTCTCGCCGGAAGTGGCTGCTTATGTAAAAGAAGAGCAGTACAGAAGGGAAAGCTTTCAGGTATCTTTGGATTGCCCGCCCGGATTGTTTCCTGTACGTAAGGGACAGCAAGTTGGCAAAGCCGGCAATACGGGAGATTCGGCCGGCCCGCACTTGCATTTTGAGCTACGTTACAATAATCCGGAACAGGGAGCTTCCAGGATAACGGCTAACCTGTTGCAGCGTAAAGTGTATGAACCGGAAGACACCTTACCTCCGGAATTTAGAGCTGTCCAGTTTTACGGGTACAGTACCGATGCGTTCAATATACCTCAAACACGTCTGGTTGCCGGATTTGACGCATCTGCAAACAGAACGGTTGTCCACGTTCCGGATACGTTTTTTGTGGCTGCAGATGCCATTGACCGGATGAACCATACATGGTCCCGCATGGGAATTGAAAGATGGGAAGTATACCTGGACAATGAGCTTGTTTACAGGTACCGGAATGAAGATTTGCCCCTGGATATGTCCCGCTATATTTTATCTCTGACCTATTTTCCCCAGAGGGCTCAAACGGGCAGGAGCTTGCTGAAGACGTGGGTTGAACCGGGCAACAAACTGGCAGATACCCCCCGTATGTATGCACCCACAAAGGGTTTGTTTACGTTGCCGGATTCTTTAGACCATACGTTACGTATGGTGGTCTATGATGCAGCAGGCAATAACAGTTCCAGGAGTTTTATACTCCGTCGCAAGGGGTCTCTGGCAGCGTTAGTAGAAAAAACAAAGGATATGTACGGTATACCTGCAGCATTATACGGTGCGGACGCAGGGAGTACACGTATGCCTGCAGAGGAATACCAAGAGGTCTTTCGCTGGGACAGCAACAACCATTTTGAGGCACAAGGTATTTCCGTTCAAATACCGGAATACAGCTTGTATAAAGACATCCTGTTTTGGGCGGCGCGCGTAGATGCATACGAATGGGTCTTACATACCGCGGAAGAACCACTGCACCAGCCCATGCATGTACAGATGAAGGTACCCTCGGCCATTCCGGAAGAGTTGTACAGTAAAGTATTTGTGCTCAGGCAATCGGATAATGGCAGGGACCCGCACATGCAGGAAGCCGATCCGCGTTTGTGGAGGCCGGCAGGCGGGCAATGCCGCGATAGTGTAGTCACTTTCAGCACCAATGCTTTTGGACGGTTCAGGATAGATATAGATACCATTCCTCCTTCTGTTCAGGCTTCCTTTGCGACAGGAGCCGATGTACGAGGACGCAAGAGTGTTTATTTTATTATAAAAGATAACGAATCCGGATTGGAAACATATGAAGTGGTTGTTGACGGGAAATGGGTGTTAGGTATATACGATGCCAAACGTTCCCGGGTTACCTGCGTGTTGGATCCGGAGGTCATCAACAAAGGCAACCTGCATAACGTAGTGGTAAAGGTTGCTGACAAAAAAGCAAACGTTACGGAGTACACTACTTCGTTTCTATGGTAGCAACTTTCGTTTTTAAGGTAACGCGCCGGCCACTATATTGGCCAGTTTACTTCTGAAAGGAACCATATTTCCCACATTGTACGGATGGACCCTGTGCGCCAAAAATATTACGGCCAACTTGTTTACCGGGTCAACAAAAAAAGATGTTCCGGTATAGCCGGTATGCCCAAACGTTTCTTTTCTGCTTAAAAGGTTCCCGTGGTCGGATGCATACGGGGAGTAATTGTCCCATCCCAGAGACCTTCCAAAAGGTTGCAAATCTTCCGGTACCGTTATCATAGTTTGCAAGGTGCGTGGCGACAGAATGGTGGCATGATGCAGCGATCCGTTGTTCATGAGCATTTTGGCAAAAATGACCAAATCTTCTGCAGTTGAAAAGAGGCCGGCGTTGCCGGAGACTCCTTCGTTAAAAAATAAAGCCAGGGAATCGTGAACCATGCCTTTAAGGACTACTCCGTCTGCGACTTTTTCTGTAGGTGCCGTTCGCTCCAGCAAATCACCTGTTGGATTATACCCGGTACTTGTCATTCCAAGCGGTTTGAATATGTTTTCGTATTCAAAAGTGCTGAGTGTTGTTTTAGTAATGTCTTCTACAATATACTGAAGTAGTACAAAATTAAGGCAGCTGTATTCAAATTTTTCTCCCGGCTTGCTTTGGCCTGTCCGGGATAGAATGTATTTTTTCAGGCCTTCTCTGTTTCCCCTGCCATAGGTATCCAGTTCTGCACCAATATTGCTGTAATCGGCAATGCCCGAAGTATGCGTAAGAAGATGTTTAATGGTGATGTTGGAGGGAAACTCCGGGAAGAAAGTCTTGATTCTGTCTTCGAGCCTGATTTTTCCCTGCTCTACGAGCAACATAACAGAAAGGGCAGTAAAGGGTTTTGTTACAGAGGCAAGATCAAAAATGGTGTTCAAAGAAATAGGTTCCTCTTTGGGGTAAACGGCTTTGTTGCCATAACCTTTCAGGTATTCCAATTTGTCGTTGTAAACTACAGCCAGCACGCCTCCGGGAAAAAGTCCTTCTTCCAGTGCGTCGTAAATTAACGAATCTACCCGGCTTAATTTGTTTGTATCGAGTCCTTTTTCTCTTTGGCAAGACCAGGTGCCCAACAACAACAGAACCAGGATACAAATCAAAAGACTACTGTTTTTTTTCATATTTTCAGGTTGCTTTTTTACTAAACAGGTACATCCCTATAAAGGTAAATATACCGTTTACAATCAATAAAGTGAATCCAAAACCAAAGTTAAATACTGCCTTGCTGAAGCTTTCCAGCGCCCAGCAAAGAACGGGAGCTGCAACGGCCACAAAAGGAACGGCTTTATCTCTGACATTTCTTTTTGTGAGAATTCCAAAAAAGAAAAGTCCCAACAGTGGGCCGTATGTGTAACTGGCCATTTTGTACACCAAGTCTATTACTGCCTGGCTCTTAGAAACGTGAAAGATCATAATCATCACGACAAAAAGTACGGAGTAAGCAAGGTGTACGGTTTGTCTTATTTTCTTCTTTTTTTTGTCTGTATATGATTTTTTGTCCAGCTTCAGAAAATCTATGCAGAAAGAAGTAGTGAGTGCTGTAAGGGCACCGGCAGCGCTAGGGAATGAAGAGGATATCAGTCCTACTACAAAAAATAAAGCTACGGTAGTTCCCAGGTACTCGTTGGCAACTATACCAAAAAGACTGTCGCTGTCTGCTATGGAAATACCGGAAGATTGTACAAAAAGTACAAGTACAGCGCCCAGCCACACAAACATAAAATTGGCAATTACAAGAATAACACTGGTAGAGAACATATTCTTTTGTGCGTTTTTAAGCGTGCTGCAACTTAGGTTTTTCTGCATCATACCCTGGTCAAGCCCTACGGTGGCTATGGTTAGGAACATACCGCTTAAAAACTGTTTTATATAGTGGGTACTGCTTCCTATGTCTTTGTTGAACCATTGTGAATAATCACTCTTAAGAACAGCAGAAGTCATTCCGCTAAACGACCATCCCATCTGGCTGCATATGGCCGTTACCGTCAGTATGACAGCCAGAAGGGTAAATGTAGTTTGCATGCAATCTGTCCAAACAATGGTTTTGACTCCTCCTTTGTAGGTGTACAAAAAGATTATGAGCATAAAGAGTAAGGCAACTGCCAGAAATGGAACATTCAGGTGTGCCGGAACCAATGTGTACAATACGAGTACTATAAGGAAGACACGAACGGTTGCTCCCAATACCCTTGAAATCATAAAAAATACAGCCCCGGTAGCATACGATTTTTTTCCCAGTCTTTCTTCCAGGTATCCGTATATAGACACCAGGTTCATTTTGTAGTACAAAGGCAAAAGGACAGTACTTATTATAATGTACCCTGCCAGAAACCCTATTACCAGGGGCATGTAATAAAAATTCGTATGCATTACATTGCCCGGAACCGATATAAAAGTCACTCCGGAAACGGAAGCTCCCAGCATCCCATACGCCACTACAGGCCAGGGTGATTTTTTGTCGCCTTGAAAAAAAGAACGGCTGTCTGCTTTTCTTGAGCTGAAATGGGAAATAAGAAACAACAAGCCTGTATATGCTACCAGCGCTATAAGTATGAGGGTGTTATGCATTTTTATTGCGGATTGAATGAGCTGAAAGAGCCTGTGGTTTTTCTAAGCAGCAGTTCTGAGTATCCTTCCAGTACAAAATCCTTGATTTCTCCAACCAACGAAAATCCCAGGTTGTAGTAAAATTTTTGGGCTTCTGTATTAAAAGACGAAACACAAAGAAAAAAATTGGGGGAGGTTGAAAAAATACGTTTTTCACAGTATGCCATTGCAGCTTTGCCGTACCCCTTTCCTCTGTATTTTTCATCAATACACAAGACCTGCAGGTACCCTCTGAACGAACCGTTCATTTGCAGTACTACCACTCCAATAACTTCTCCGTTCTCTTCAAGGGAATAAACCTCTTTGCCTTCCCCTTGTAAAGAGGCCAGGCAAGCTGCCTGGTCTCTTTGCAGGGTGATCCACGGTTCTGTGGAGCTCATGATAGAAGCCATCTTTGGAAAATGCTTCTGATCTTTTTGTAAAATTACATTCATTTTACAAAGGTATGTCGTAATCTTTATTTTGTACTATATTTGGGTTGGCCAACAGCTCATAAATAGGGATGGGCATTACGCATTTGTAGTAATTCCAGTCAATAGCCAGGCTCCTTCCCTCTGGGCCAATGGGGAATAATGTCTGATCGTACCGTACCGTACGCCCCAGCCTCATGTAGTCAAAGTACGTATGTCCTTCACAAAGGAACTCTTTTCTTCTTTCTTTCAAAATCAGATCTTCCAGTTGGCTGTCGTTTGCTTGAGCCGGAGCAAGTGAAAGCGATCTCTTCCTAATGGCATTCAGGTAGTTGGCTGCTGTGTTTTTATCTGCAGCAGATTTTTTCAAAGCTGCTTCTGCTGCAATCAGGTACATTTCTGAAAGACGGATGATTTTTAAGTTGTTTGCTGTTTGGTTGTTTTTCTCATACTTTCTTACCCATCCCAGACGTCCCTTCACTAACCAGGCATGTCCTTCGTTTGTGGTTTCGTTGCCCATAATCCCCCATCTTACGTCTTGTGGATCTTCGTTAAGCAGTGTTTCAAAAATTTTTGAAGCCACAAGAGAGCTTTGCCCGTTGTTTACATACGAAGGACGAAGCATAAAAGTAGGAGAACTTTGTGCCAGGTCGTTTTCGCCTGTTCTTACAGGAAGTTCAAAAATCGATTCACTTCCGTAGTCGATTCCCCAGGACTCCACCCAGTTTTCGGGGGTATAGAGCTGATACATTCCGGAGTTTATTACTTCCACAGCGTTGCTGTACGCATTGTCCCAGTCTCCTTTGTATAGATACACACGTGCAAGAAGACCTTTTGCAGCATAATAATTTGCTCCCAGTTCTATTTTGCTTTTGCTCATTAACGTGCTTGCTTGGGTAAGATCTTGTATTACCTGAGTATACACTTCAGCGACGGTATTCCTTACCAGCTGGTCTTTGGCGTTTAACACTTCTGTTACTATGGCGGCTCCTGGCGAAGCGCCGTTATCTTTCAGGTAGGGGTATCCATAAATTCTTACAAGATCAAAATGAGCAAGAGCTCTTACAAAAAGAGCTTGTCCCTTGATGTTGTTTACGGCTGTTTGATCGCTTTCGCTCACAATTTTTACGAGGTCTTCGTCGAGTGCAGCAAGCAGGTTGTTGCTCTGAAGAATTACGTAGTACATAATGTTCCAGTATTCGCCGAAATTGCTCATGTTGAAATTATGTATGAAAGTAAACAAAGCATCGTTCCCAAGACCTAACGAGGGAGGAGTCATATCACCTCCTTTGAAGTCTGCATAAAGCAGGAACTGTCTTCCGTAATAGCTAAAATTGCTCATGGCTCTAAACGCCCCGTTAAGAGCAACCTGAGCGTCAGCAGGAGTTGTGATTGCTTCTATGGATAAAGTGGAATCACTTGGCTTCTGGTCCAGAAAACCGGCACACGACGGAAGCATTATGCCCAGTACTACTGTTGCTAGAATAGTATAAAATTTACTCATTTCTGTATACTGTTTATATATTAATCAATTAATCAATTAGGGTTAAAAGGTTAATTCAAGACCAACCGTATATGTTTTGCCAATAGGCAATTCCCATCCCCTGACTCCACGTACGGGAACCTCAGGGTCGTATTCTTTGTATTTTGCCCAAGTAAATAAATTCATGCCACTCAGGTAGATGCGCGCACCGCTTAGGTTAATTTTTTTAAGCTTTACAGGATTAAAGGCATATGCCAGATTTATGTTCTTAAGCCTTATGTGGTCCGTAGAGTGTACTTTTCTACTTTGGTAGCCTTGTCCGGACTCCAATTCGCTAAAAGACCTTCTGGGCACATCGGTAATGTCTCCCGGCTTCTGCCATCTGTTCCATTGCAACCTGCTCATGACACGGGCGCTGTAGTATCCGTCATCCTGGTTGTCTTTTGCCGTATCGTCAAAGCTTTGCCCTCCTATGGAATAAGACCAGTTCATAGAAAGGGACAACCTTTGTTTGTAGCTTATCTGAAAATTAATCCCCCCAAAAACATCGGGATCGTAACAGCCAATCACAACAGAAGAAGCAGCAAGCCTGTTGTTAGTAATAGGTCTTCCGTTCAGGATTTCTGCATTGGGATTGGAGTCGTTATTCAGGTAATACCTGGGGGCACCGTTGGAAGGATCAACACCTGCCCATTCTTGACCGTAAAAAGTGTTAGGTGAGTAGCCTTCTCTGTAAATAAACAATCCGTTTATGATATCTTCACCGTCGTACAGTTTGGTAATCTTAGATTTGTACGTAGATGCGTTAAGAAAGAGACTTACATTCCAAAGTGAGTTTTTAACAATATCTCCTCCAATTTCCACTTCAATACCTTTGTTGTTCATTTCTCCAAAGTTGGTCAGAATGGAAGTATGACCCGTTATTCTGGAAATGCTGATAGGCTGGAGCAGGTTTTTGGAATCTCTGTTGTAAAGTTCTACGTTAAGGGAGAGCCTGTTGTCAAAGAAAGAAGATTCCAATGCCAGGTTCCATATGTAGTTGCTTTCCCATGTAAGGTCGGGGTCGGGAATGTTTGCGACAACACCTCCGGCTTGTCCTCCAATGTTAGAGTCTGCATAGCTGAATAAAGATAAGTGGGAGTAAAGAGAAGTAGGCATAGTTCCGTTAACTCCGTATGACAGCCTAAGTCTTAGGTTGGTCAGCCAGTCTACATTTTCGAGCCATGCTTCGTTCTTTAGCCTCCATGACCCAGCAACAGACCAGAAATTTCCCCACCTGTTGTTTTTACCAAAACGTGAAGAACCGTCTGTTCTGAAACTTCCCGATAAGTAGTATTTGTTGTCAAAATTGTAGTCTAGTTTGCTGATTACAGAAAGCAGGTTGTCTGTGCTGCTGAATCCACTTCCGGAAGTTGATCCTGCTGCAGATACAGATTGGTTTATGGCGTTGGGCAGCTTTGTGCCGGTAGCAACGTGGTATACTGTTTCGTTTGCCTCTGCTTCAAATCCAGCCAGAGCCGAGAGGTTGTGTTTGGCAAAGGTTTTGTCAAATGATAACGTAGAAGATGACACCACTTTAACGTGCTTAGTACCGTACATACCTACGCTACCATTGGTAGAGGTTACAGCAAAATGTTCTGGGCTCAAGTACCTTTTGTCATCTACACGCGAGTAGTCGTAATTAAACACCGTCCTAAATTTTAAATAAGGTAGGATATCTACTGAGATGTGCTCTGTGGAGGAAAGGCGGAATGTGTTTGATTTTCTGCTTTCCAGGTCTTGATAATAAAGCATGTTGTATACATAGCTCATATACCTTGTCTTTATTTGGTTGCCTTCTATGTCTGTGGGGAAATAGTCGGGGTGTAACAAGTTTCTTACCATATAAAAATAGTTGTAACTATAGGACCGGCTGTCATCAAAGCCGTATTTGTCCATATTGGACAAATTGAGGTTTGCACCTACTTCTACATGTTTGCCTATTTTTTGAGTAAGGTTCACTCTGCCGCTAAATCTTTCCATACTGTTTTGAATAACTCTTCCTCTTTCGTTTGTATATGCAGCAGACAAATAGTATTTGGTTTCTTGGTTACCTCCTGAAACAGATACGTCGTAATCCTGGTAAATGCCTGTTCTGAAAAGAGCTTTTTCCCAGTCAAAGAAACCTCTTGGGTCTTTGGGAATATAAAGATCCAGTCCGTTAATCTGCGAATAAATGGCAGCTTCTTCCGGAGTGTCTCCTACATCAAGTCTCCAGTTGTAGAACGTTTCATATACAAGTTCTCTGTTTTGCTCGGGAGTAACAGAAATCATGTTGTTGTACGCATAGTCTGGTGTAACTCCCACATTTGCCTTGAACGTAACACGTGCACGTCCTTGGGTACCGCTTTTTGTCGTTATCAAAATAACTCCGTTTGCAGCTCTGGAACCGTAAAGAGAAGCTGCTGCCGCATCTTTGAGCACTGTAATACTTTCGATGTCATTGGGGTTGAGCGTTGCCATAATGTTGTTTGAACTGATCCCAACTCCGCTCCATGATTCGTAACCCAGCTGCGACATGTCTCCGGAAATAACAGGTACCCCGTCTACTACATAGAGGGGCTCGTTGGAGGCATTGATAGAGCCTGTCCCGCGGATACGGAGCCGGTTTTGACAAGCCCAAAATAAGTGAAACAGATAAGATTGAAAAATAACGGTATTTATTTGATATATAGTGGTTAACTATTGAATCTGATTGATTGTGTTTGGATGCTATTTGAGTACTTTTCCAAAAATGCGGACAAATTGCGGACACGGAGATCCTGTTTTTTCGAGGAATAATCTTACCTTTGAAGAAATGTTTTTTGCTATGGCTCAGACAAATTATTATTTAGGTAAAGCGGTGAATAGTGCAGGAGAATCGGAAATAAACTTGCGACTATACGTGTCTCGGGATATTCGTATTCGGGCAGCTTCCGGCATTTGGGTTGACCGCAAGCGTTGGGGAAAGAAAAATGACATCAATATTCCTTTAATACAGGGAGAAGATAGAGAGCTGTTACTTGAAAAACGCTCTAAACTCAAAGCTCTGACGGATTACCTCGAAAATATAATAAACACAAGCGAGGACAAGAATACAATAGATAGACCCTACATTGAAAAAGAAATAAAGAAGTTTCATAAACCAACACGAAAAAACGTTGCTCCCAGAGAAGAATCCTTCTTTGATGTGATGGGAAAATATCTTTCCACTCACAAATTATCCGTAGCACGCCAAAAGAATTTCAAAGTAATAATGCGGAGTTTACGCCGTTTTGAGTTATTCAAGAAAAAAGAAGGACATAGAGGATTTAAGATATCATTCGCCAACTTATCAGTAGATCTGTTACACCAGATTGAGGACTTTCTTGGTAACGAAAAAGATGCGTTCCTGAAATACCCTGATATTTACGAAGAGATTCCATATTCGACTAAAGTAGCCGTTAAAACACCAAAAAGAAAACGTCCACCTCGGCTGGATGAGAACGGTAATGAAATTCCCAAAGGTATGCCTAAGCCTCGTGGACAAAACTCGGTTGCCGATATGATGATTCGCTTTCGCAGTTTCATCATTTGGGCACAAGATAATGGATATACGACGAACAATCCGTTTAAGAATTTTACCGTTGGCGAAATTGTGTATGGAACGCCCATATACATCAGCAATGATGAGCGAAACAGACTTTTAGACGCCGATTTTTCTGATGATAAAGAATTGGAAACCCAACGCGATATTTTTGTTTTTCAATGCCTGACAGGTTGCCGTGTCAGTGATTTATATAAAATGACGTACAAGAGCATTATTGACGATGCCATCGAATATATCCCAAGAAAAACAAAAGAAGACAGGGCGATAACAGTTCGTGTACCGTTAAATGATACAGCCAAACGACTAATAACCAAGTATCAGGATTATGAAAGAGGAAGTCTTTTTCCGTTCAATACGGAGCAGGACTATAATCGAAAGATAAAAGAGGCTTTTCGAAAAGCCGGACTTGACCGTATGGTTACGGTTCTTGACCAGCAAACCCGTGAGGAAATTCAAAAACCTTTATACGAGGTGGCTTCTTCTCATATGGCGAGACGCAGTTTCATTGGGAATATCTATAAAAAAGTCAAAGATCCGAATCTGGTCGGAGCTTTAAGTGGCCATAAAGAGGGCAGTAAAGTTTTTGCACGATACCGGACGATTGATGACGATATGAAAAAAGAATTAATCGGTATGTTGGAATAAATCAGTACATTTGTAGAATATAGGATGCGCCTCGGGCAAGTTCAAGCGAGCTTGCCTTTCCTCTCGGCTTTCACTATATTTGTTTTAAGCTTCAGAACGTAACATGATTACAAAAGATGAAATAAGAGACCTGTTGAAAGATATTGAAAACGAACGTGTAGAAAGAACAATATCGACAAAGGATACCGATAAATTCGCAAGGGCTGTTTGTGCCTTTGCAAATGACCTGCCTAACAAACGACTTCCGGGTTATCTCATTATCGGAGCTTACGATGACGGTTCATTGAATGGGTTAAAGGTAACGGATGAGCTTTTAAGAAATTTGGCCGGATTACGTTCTGATGGAAACATATTGCCTCAACCGGCACTGATGGTCGAAAAGTTTTCATTTCCTGATGGCGATATCGCCGTTGTCGAAGTAAAACCGAACAAGAATACTCCCGTGAAATATAAAGGAACGGTGTATATCCGTATCGGGCCGAGACGGGGGGAAGCGAACGACGAAGAATTAAGAATTCTTCGCGAAAAAAGCGAAGTAAAATCACAAACATTCGATACCACTCCGTGTTTGCATACCACTATTGATGATTTGGATCTGGATTTATTCAAGTCTGAATATTTACCCAAAATGGTAAACGCTAACATATTAAAAGGAGATAAACGGGGGATTAAGCAACAATTGGCATCCTTAAAGTTATTTGATCCGGCACAAGACAGCCCGACAGTTGCCGGCATCCTGCTCATTGGAAAAGATCCCTCGCATATTCTTTTTGGGTCGTATATACAATATGTTGAATTTGTCGGAAAAAGCATAACATCCAAAGTGCTGAACGAAAGACAATTTTCGGGAAACCTTATCACGATATTAAAGGAGATAGACTACTTCATCAAATATACAATTCAGAAGCAACGTCCGGTATTCGTCACGGTTTTACGGGAAGAAATGAAGATCAATTATCCGTATGAAGCAATAAGAGAGTTGGCTATGAATCTCATCATGCACCGTACGTATGAGACGAATGCTCCGGCTCGATTTTATGAATACTCCGACCGGATTGAAATGGATAATCCGGGTGGACTTTACGGTAAAGTACAACCGGAAAATTTTCCTCATGTGAATGATTACCGTAATCCTGTTATTGCTGAAGCAATGAAAGTTCTTGGATATGTAAACCGTTTCAACAAGGGAATAAGTATGGTACAGGAACAGCTTGACGCAAACAAAAACGGCTTGGCCATATTTGATTTTAAAGATATTACCACATTCAAGGTAACTGTGATGAGTGCTGACCCTAAATCGGAAGGAAAAGTAAGTGGTGCAGAAAATGGAGCAGAAAAGATTAGAGGTGAAGCAGAAAAGATCGGTTCTGATACAGAAAATGATACAGATGATACAGGTCGTGATACAGAAAACTTAACCTCCCGAGAAACTAAAATTCTTTTATTAATAAAGAAAAATAATTCTGTATCACGGAAAACAATAGCTCAAAATTTAGGAATAAGTACAGCTACCGTTGCTCGGGATATTGATTCGCTTAAAAATAAAGGCATTATAGAACGAGTCGGCGGAGATAGAGGCGGTTACTGGAAAATAAAATAATTCTACAGTCATGGATTACCGTAAAATCAATAGCCATATCATTCTACTATTGATAGTTTCTATTGTCGGTTTGACAATAGCTATGGTAGGCAGATTGATTGTCCTTGAAAAAGGAATTGATACAGGTACGGCAAATTTGACCTTTGTGATTATCCTTGGTGTGTGCGTTATTGTGTATCTGACTATCCTGGCAACATTGTCTCATGTTATTATCCCGTGGATTATGAAAAAACTGCCGAATAAAAAGAATACGGCTTCAACAATCACAGATGATAATGTTTCCAATGAAACAACGTTTGACGGAACAAGGTGTAGTCAAAAAGGAAAAATGCCAGAGCAATCCATAGAAGATATAAGGAGAGATGCCGAAAAGCGCCATATCCAAAAGCAAAACGAGGAAATCAGCCTATTCATTGAATATTCGCATTTAACGATGGCTCCTTATGTTACGGATGATGAACTGTATCGGCTCGATAGCTACATCGAATTATATGCAAGAGAAGAATCTTTCCCCGATAATCTCATCCCGATCAAACCCAATAAGTTGAAAAATCCTGATATATTCCACTTCGGTTGGAACATGGCGCATTATTTCGACCATAAGAAACAAGATGTGGTTCCGTGGCTTCAGCAAGTTTTCGTCGATTTGCAAGATCTTGAGTATTCCTATATAAAAGGCAAACTTCACGACTATCAAACCAAGAAACATATCATACCTAATATTGACGATATTCCCAAATATTTAGCGGAACAGAATAAGTAAAAACATTCATTTTCGGAGATAATGGAGAGATTTTCGAGAGATTCCAAGTGATTTGAATCTCTTAAATATCTCTCTTTTTATTTGCCCCGGATTCAATTGAGTCCGGAAGCAAATTATTGTATAACTAAAAAAATTTCCGATTATGAACTATCGTGATTTATTGAATTCCGGGGCGAATGTGAGTGTAACACTCAAACTGGAAGATTTACGGGAAATCCTCAAAGAAGCGGTAGGTAGTTTTAAGCCGGCTCTTAAAGATTCGTCTGTTGAAGAATTCCTTAGTAGAAAAGAGGTGCTAAACATCCTCAAAATTGATTCTTCCACTTTATGGAGCTGGGAGAAAACGGGTTATATCAAGTCTTATCCATTCGGAGGACGAAAGCGGTACAAACTTGTAGATGTCGAAGAAATACGAACCGGCAGGAAAGGAGCGCGCCGTGGATAAAAAGGAGAAATATATCCGTGTCGGTACAACCTTATACAAGATTGTCCACCGCCCGCTAATCAGTGGCGATTATATCGAGGAGAAGATTGTTTGGAGTTATGAAACTCTCCGACAGGATTATGGGAAGAACAATTTGCCGGAGATTGAGAAATACGATGGTTTTTGTATTATTCCGAACCATATCAATTACAAGCAGCTATATGGAGCTTACTTAAATCAATATGAACCTATTAATCACGTTCCGTGTGAGGGAGAATTTCCTTATATCCGAATGTTCCTCGAACATGTTTTTGAAGAACAGATAGAGTTGGCTTATGATTACATACAGTTGCTCTACAAGAAACCCACTCAAGTCTTGCCGATTATTTTATTGGTGTCGACCGAGCGGAATACCGGCAAAAGCACTTTTTTAAAGTTCCTAAAGATGATATTTTGTAAGAATGCTACATTCAACACAAACGAAGACTTCAAAAGTCAGTTCAATGCCGATTGGGCAAATAGGTTGCTGGTCCTAATTGATGAACTTCTCCTAAATAAGATGGAAGATACTGAAAAGATCAAAAATCTATCAACTGCCGGAGATTATAAAATCGAGGCCAAAGGAAAAGACCGCCGAGAGATTGAGTTCTTCGCCAAATTCGTTCTTTGTTCCAATAATGAGCGGAATCCGATTATTATCCCAAAAGAAGAAATCCGCTTTTGGGTTCGCAAAGTCAATCCGGTCGAGAATGACTTAACCGATTTGAAGCAATTAATGGGAAAAGAAATACCTCATTTCCTATACTTCCTTCTTCACCGAGAGCTATCCACACAGAACGAATCTCGAATGTGGTTTAATCCGGCTTTGCTAGAAACTCCAGCATTGAACAAAATCAAGAAATACAATTCCAGTAAGATTGAAATTGAAATGGCTTCCTATTGTAATGAGATGATGGAACTAACTGGACAGACTATTTTCCGCTGTTGTACGAAGGATTTATTGAATGCAGTTCAAAATGCCGGACTAAAAGCAGACCTTAATCACATTCGTAATATTCTAAAGGATAATTGGGGCGTTCACTCTGAGAACAACAGTTATTATACGCTCTATTTGCAGAGATTCGATGGGGAATTGGATTCGGTGAGAAAAAAAGGACGTTTCGTTGAGATAGAAAAATCCTTAGTAGACAAAATTCTGTTGTAAAGTTCCTTTCTATCTATAACTAATTAAAAATCAGAAAGAACAACTAAGCAACAATAGCGCAACAAAGATACCACAAAACAGAGATTGTGGAGAACAAATAATATTGATATTAGGATCTGTTGTGTGTTTGTTGATGCTATAACTTATTTATTACCTGCGTAATATATACACTACGCAACAAATCAACAAAAATTTAAGATTATGACTATACAAGATATTAAGAGAATAAGTATCCGGGAATACCTCGGACAAATAGGAATAAATCCAACGAGAGAGAACAGCCGTTATGGTATGTATCATTCTCCTTTCCGGGAAGATCACGATGCCAGCATGAAAGTAGATTACAATCAAAATCTTTGGATTGACTACGGAACAGGTGAAGGCGGAAGTATTATTGACCTGGTTTCACACATAGAGAAATGCTCCATTGGGGAGGCAATCAAGAAACTGGATAATAAGTCCTTTTATTTTCATCGAAATACTGTCCAGATAAAACAAGAGCCCGCAATTAAAATAGAAAAAGTATTACCAATCGTAACACCAGCCTTGATTGTTTATCTGAAAGAACGGAGTATAAACATTGACATTGCCAAACACTATTGTTCGGAAGTTCATTACTCCGTTGGTGATAAATCTTATTTTGCTGTCGGTTTTAGAAATGATGCCGGAGGTTTCGAGCTTCGTAATAAATATTTCAAAGGAAGTAGCGCTCCGAAGAATATCACTACAATAAACAACAACAGCGATGTGGTTATGATATTTGAGGGCTTTATTGACTTTCTCTCTTATCTCTCATTAAAACAGAATGTCTCTCCGATAATCGATTCGGCAATATTAAACTCATTAGCCAATCTCCCGAAAGCAATACCTTTTCTTCAAACCCACCAAACAATACACGCCTTTCTTGATAACGATAAAGCCGGGAAGCGAGCTGTTCAATGTTTAAATCCGTTATGTAAAGAGGTAATTGACCAATCTGTTTTCTATAGAAATCATAAGGACTTGAACGATTATTGGAAAGAAAAATCCGATTCAAAAAAGCAGGTTAAAGATAACGATGTCGCCGTTCATGTTAAGCGGCAAATTCCAATGAAAAAGAAAGGACGTGGCTTATAGTGTTAAAGTAGCTCGTATTGTATTGCAAGACGTCAGTTTGTTACCACAAACTGCGCTTGCCGCCCGAGTCGCTTTCGCTGGCGGGAAACTGCAATCGCTTAGCTCTCGACAGTTTTTTATCAATTTTATCAATAGAAAAAAATGAAGAATAGCTATATAAAATTCAGATGTACGAAATCAGAAAAAGAAAGAATTGAGGGTATGGCCGAGAGGTCGGGAGTAACTCTTTCCGAGTACTGCCGACAGCAATGTCTGAACGGACGGATACTCGCAAATCCCAAATTAAGCCTGACAGAGATCTCATATTTTCGAGCATTAAAAGAGCATAACAATGCTCTTGCCCGAATTGCAAATCTGATACGGAATAAAGATCCGCAGTTAGTTGTTTCAATTAAAGATTATCTGGAGCAGTCGCGCCAATTGTATAACCGATTTTTCTAAGCATATGATTGGGAAAGGAAAAGCAATCGCACATGGAGCAAATGCCATCAATTACGCTCTGCGGGAGGATAAATTAGATATGATTGTCGGCAGGCATATGATTGATAGCGATACGTCTATCGACATTCTCCGTGAATTTGAAATGGTCAATCAACATAACTACCGATGCAAAAATAAGTATATGCGCTATGAGATTGGTATTGCTCCACAGGATATAGACAAACTCAAACCGGGAGATATGGGCCGAATCGCACGGAGATTTGCCCAAAGAATGGGATTGCAGAACCATCAATGGATAGCCTGCACCCATAAGGATACCGGGAAGCCTCATATTCATCTGATTGCAAACCGTATTGGAGTAGATGGCAAGGTATTCGATACCACCTTTATGAGCAACCGTTCGGCACGCATAACAGAAGAAATGAGCCGTGAAATGGGATTGACCATAGCCAACGATATTCGTAAGGAGAAACAACATCAAAAAGCCTATGTAGATCCGAAGCGACAACAAGCAAAAGAAAGGCTCCAACAAATTGCTTATTTCGAACTTAAAAATCACAAAACATTAGAGGGTTTTCTATATGCATTGGAAAGAAAAGGTGTTGGTATCGAATCCGTGAAGAACAAACAAGGAAACACCTACGGCATCCGATTCAGTTACGAAGGACATACCTTCAAAGCTTCGGAGATTGGACGAGAGTTTGGCTTCCACTCGCTTGCCAAGAACTTTCTTTCTTCACCGGAAGAGTATCATTCTAAGCAAAGTCAAGTGAACTACAGCCAAGATAAAACCTATCAGCAATCATACTCCGGAGGAAGTTCGGGCATAGCTTCACTATTAGCTGACCTGTTTATCCCGAGTGGGCAGCGAGACGATGAGGAAGAAAATAATGCATTGAAACGTAAAAAGAAAAAAACTAAAAAAAGATATTATGGACGACAATTCTAACAAACCGACCAAAAGAAGAAACAAGTTTGCCGGGAAAGAAGATATTTCTCGAGAAACAGCAGACAATATCCTGTCGGGACAAATCGACCGGCTTCGGGAAATATCCCGCATAAATGATAATACGGCAACCAAAGTTCAAGAGAGCGTGAAAATACTCTACGAAAAGCGTATTTTGGTAGATACCTCCGAGTTTGAACAACTTGGGCGGAGCTTCATCAATGAAATGGAGAATAAGCTCCGGAAAGTCAAACAGCCGTCTAAAGGATTAAAGTGGTATATTGTAATGTGGGGAATCACATTGGCTTCAGCTTTTCTCTCTGGGTATTTCATTCATGAATATAGGGAGTGGAAAAAGAAAGCGATATATTGGTATCAGATGTATGAAGAAAATAAATAATAACTTCATTCAGAATCCCTCATCAACAAATAGACCTACTTAGCAAGGCATAATAAAACAATGAATCGTCAAGTGTAAGAGCGAAAAATTAGTAACTTTGTGAAAACTGAAGTTGGAGTATGTTAAAAGAGCAGACGGAGACACAAGTGAAATCTAAAGAACGGGTTGCGAATCACGGGGAGGTTTATACTGCCGACCGAGAAGTAAACGCAATGCTTGATCTTGTTAAGCAGGAATCAGAACGAATAGATTCTCGTTTTTTAGAGCCGGCTTGTGGTAATGGAAACTTTCTGGCCGAAGTGCTAAGACGTAAATTGAATGTCGTCGGAGATCGCTATGGCAAGAGCCAATTAGAATATGAAAGATATGCCGTAATTGCTGTTTCAAGTATTTATGGCATAGATATATTGGAAGATAATGCACAAGAATGCAGGGATCGTCTGTTTAAAATATTTGACAAAAATTATACCTCGCTATTTAAAGATAAGAGCAAAGACGCTTGTCGCCAATCGGTCAGATATCTGTTGAAAAGGAATATTTTATGGGGAGACGCTTTAGATTTCACTAACCCTGAAACTAAAGAACCTATTGTTTTTTCAGAATGGAGCGCTGTAAATGGTAGCATGCTGAAACGCAGAGACTACATATTTCGATTTCTTGTGGAAAAGACTCATCAATATTCTCTTTTTAATGATGAAGGAGATGCAGCTTCCATAGATGAACCAGTAAAAGACTTTCCATTAATTCACTTTTTAAAGTTAGGGGAGAATGAATCAAATTAATTATAATCCAGATGTACTCACTTGCCTTGCCAATCTGAGTAACGACGAGGTCTTTACCCCACCCAATTTGGCAGATGATATGCTGAATTTGCTTCCACCAGAATTATTTTGCAATCCTAAAATACGTTTTCTAGATCCGGTTAGCAAAAGCGGGGTATTTCTAAGAGAGATTGCCAAACGTCTTATGGTAGGCCTAGAGGGTGTTATTCCGAATGAGCAGGAACGCAGAGACCATATTTTCCAAAATCAACTATTCGGTATTGCTATTACGGAACTTACGGCACTTCTTTCCCGTAGAAGTGTTTATTGCAGCAAGAAAGCGGATGGAAAATATTCTGTATGCGAAGCGTTTAATAATGAACAGGGGAATATTAGCTATGAACGTATGTTTCACACATGGGAGAATGGGAAATGTGTTTATTGCGGCGCAAGTCAAGGAGTTTATGACCGCGAAGATGTCTCAGAAACTTACGCTTACAATTTCATTCACACTGAAAATATAAAAGAATTATTAAATATGAAGTTCGATGTTATTATAGGGAATCCTCCATATCAGCTAAATGATGGTGGGGGAACTGGTTCAAGTGCAATTCCTATTTACCAAAAATTTATACAGCAAGCAAAAAAATTAAATCCCTCTTATCTTTCCATGATAATTCCTGCTCGCTGGTTCACAGGAGGACGCGGTCTGGATGAGTTTAGAAAAGAGATGTTAAATGATAAAAGATTTTCTGAATTGCACGATTTTCCTAATTCAAGTGATTGTTTTAATGGCGTAGAAATTAAAGGTGGAGTTTGTTATTTCCTTTGGGAAAAAGAATATAGAGGAAAAACAAAAATCTTTACGCATTCAGGGAAAGAAATTAATTCAATATCTGAAAGATATTTATTAGAAAAAGGAGCTGAAACTTTCATACGGCACAATGAAGTTATTTCTATTTTGCATAAAGTCCAAGAACTAAAAGAAAAAAGCTTTGCTGATATTATAAGTGCAAACGATCCTTTTGGTTTTGACATAAGAGTTCAAGGTAGTTATAGAAGAGTGAAACCTCAATACAAAAAAGAGCCATTTGAAGGAGCAGTAACACTTTATTATAACGGTTGGCAAAGAGAAGGTTTAGGATATTTGAAAGAGAAAAATATCAGAAAAAACACACAAATGATTAATGATTATAAAGTTTTAATTACAAAAGCCTGGGGAATTGGTGATATGTCAAGAGATTGGCTACAGCCACTTTTAGTTGAACCTAAATCTTGTTGTACAGAGACATATTTAGTAATAGGACCTTTTTCATCAAAAAAGAAAGCACAAAATGTACTAGCATATACTCAAACAAAGTTTTTCCATTTATTAGTTTCATTAATGAAAATTACTCAAAATGCAATGAAAAAAGCTTACTCATTTGTCCCCATACAAGACTTTAACGAAGAATGGACTGATGAAAAGCTTTATAATAAATACGGTTTAACAGAAGAGGAAATCGCATTTATTGAAAGAATGATACAGCCAAAGGATTTATCTCAAAATAGAGGCAAAAATGAGTAAGCAAGATTTTTTTCCACCACGCCCAGATGCTACTCCGACAATATACGCTTATGAACTGGAGGGCGTAAGTACTCATATGGGATTGCTCAAAATAGGATATACTGATCGAGATGTAAAAACCCGTGTAGCTGAACAGATGAAAACATCGCGGGTAAAATACCATATTGTTTTTGAAGACTCTGCGATGAGAGATAATGGGAGTTCTTTCACAGATCATGACGTCCATCGCTATCTGCGTAAACGAAACATTGAAAATCTAGAGGGTGAGTGGTTCCGCTGTAAGGTCAATGATGTCCGGGCAGCTATTCATGCAATACGGGATAATAAATTAAACGAAGAAAACCGCAGTCTTACATTCTCTATGCGTCCAGAACAGCAAAGAGCCGTGGATATTACCAGCAACTATTTTAAGAGATTCGAAAAAGAGAACCCCGAAAAGGCACCACATTTTCTTTGGAATGCAAAAATGCGTTTTGGCAAGACATTCGCCGCATATCAATTGGCAAGAAAAATGGACTGGAAGAAACTTCTAGTGCTTACGTTTAAGCCTGCTGTGCAGAGCGCATGGGAAGAAGATTTGAAAACCCATGTGGATTTTGAAGGATGGCAGTTCATGTCAAAAGGAGGAATGACCTTAGAGGATGTTGATTTTAATGAGCCTTTGGTCTGTTTTGGTTCTTTTCAGGATTATTTAGGTCGCACTCGTGAAGGAGCTATTAAAGCCAAAAATGAGTGGGTACATACTATTAATTGGGATTGTATTATTCTTGATGAGTATCACTTCGGGGCGTGGAGAGAAAATGCTCGCGATCTGATCGGGGTTGACCTTGATGCTGCTGAAGAAATAGAAAAGTATAATAGACTTGAGAAGGAGGGTTATTCTCAAGAAGACGGTACGGAGTATCTGGAGGAAATCATACCGATTACAACAGGTCATTATTTATACTTGTCTGGAACCCCCTTTAGGGCAATTCACTCTGGTGAATTCATCGAAGAGCAGATATTCAACTGGACATATTCCGATGAACAACAGGCTAAGGAGAATTGGAGGGGAGATTATAACCCATATGCTCCGTTGCCTCGGATGGTGTTAATGACATATCAACTGCCTGACTCTATTCGTGAAATAGCAATGGAGGGAGAATTTGATGAGTTCGACTTAAATGTCTTTTTCTCAGCTGAGGGAGAAGAGGCATCTGCACGATTCGTATATGAAGACGAAGTTCAGAAGTGGCTTGATCTTATTCGTGGGGCATTTAGTGAAACCACTATTGATAATTTAAAAATGGGTGCAAAAAAACCACCATTGCCATACTCTCATGCACCATTGCTGCGAGTTCTAAATCATACACTGTGGTTTCTGCCTAATGTGGCTGCATGTTATGCTATGGATAATTTGCTTCGACAAAGACAGAATCGCTTTTACCACGACTATACAGTAGTTGTTGCTGCTGGAAAAAAAGCTGGAATCGGAATAAATGCCTTACCTCCCGTATTACATGCGATGACAAATAATCCGTTGGAATCCAAAACTATAACCTTGACATGCGGAAAACTTACAACAGGCGTGTCTGTTAAGCCATGGACAGGGATCTTCATGCTTCGCAACTCTTCCAGTCCTGAAACATATTTTCAGGCTGCATTTAGAGTGCAAACACCTTGGGTGATTAAAAATCCAGACAATCTTTCTCCTAATAAAGAATATATTCTCAAGGAGGAGTGTTATGTGTTTGACTTCGCCCCAGATCGAGCATTGCGTCAGATATATGAATATAGCAACAATTTAAATATAGAGGCGACCAGTCCCGAAGCAAAGGTAGCAGAGTTTATTAAATTTCTGCCGGTTTTAGCTTATGATGGTAGTTCTATGAAACAAATTGACGCTGCTGGCATTCTAGATATGGCAATCAGTGGTACTACAGCCACCTTATTAGCTCGTCGATGGGAGAGCGCATTATTGGTTAATGTTGATAACAGTACTCTTTCCCGACTTTTAGCCAATGAAGAGGCTATGAATGCCCTGATGAATATAGAAGGTTTTCGAAGTCTAAATCAGGATATTGAAACGATCATTAATAAATCAGAAGCGGTCAAAAAAACTAAAAAAGAAGCTGCTAAACGTGAATTGACTCAAAATGAGAAGAAAGTCTTGTCCGAAGAGGAGAAAGAATATAAAAGTAAAAGAAAACTGATTCAGGAGAAACTTATTAAGTTTGCCACACGGATTCCTGTGTTCATGTATCTTACAGATTACAGGGAGCGTACACTAAAAGACGTGATTACTCAACTAGAACCTGGCTTGTTTAGGAAAGTGACAGGCCTGAGTGTCCGAGATTTTGAATTACTTGTAAGTTTAGGAGTCTTCAATAATGGGCTAATGAATGATGCGGTGTTTAAATTTAAGCAATACGAAGATGCAAGTCTGGAATATACGGGTATTAATAAACATAAAGGAGAAGATATAGGTCTTTACGACACAGTAATCAGTAGTAGTGATTATGAAAGTAGTTTTGTAAATGAGCCATAATCATCTCGTTATATAATCACATTAATATTCCTGTTTTTTTATGAAGATAGAAAGACTAAAAGATTTTATCCAGCCAGCCAATATTAATTTTTTGATTGGCTCAGGCCTATCTTATCCTTATCTTTCAACTTTAGGGGATATTGAAACTTTGTTGGTTGAATTGGATAAACAAAAGAACTCCAATGTTAAAAGTCTTGTGAAAGGCTCTATTTATAAGGCGTACTTTGAAAAAGTCATATATCCCAATCTTGAATCTGAAAAAAAGAAGAAAGAGGTTGATTACAATAAAGTTATAGATTGTTACTGTGACTTTCTCGACTTATGGAATCAAATTATCCACAATCGAGGAGGTAGTCTTCTTCCTAAGCAGTTAAATATATATACAACGAACATTGATACTTTTGTCGAAAATAGTGCCGAACGATGTAAAGTTGAGTTAAATGATGGATTTAAAGGGAGCGTTAAACCTGTTTTTGACGAAGGGAACTTTCATAAGTCTTACACAAAAAACAGTGTGCATTTTCAGAACTCGACAGAATTACCTGTTTTCAATCTTCTGAAAATGCATGGTTCAATAAATTGGACTGAAAATAGCAATAAGCAAATAATTAATGATTCAGTTTTAAATCAGCTTAATACTATTTCTAATGAATTGGGCACCATTGGTGATGATTTTTTTATTCCGCTTAAATCGAATATTGATGAGATGATGGATGAAGCTGAAAGAAAAATTGGAGGTCGTCGACTCAGAATTGATTCCTCATTAAGGAAATTCTTTGATGCGTATGAAAAACTAATCATCGTAAATCCGACTAAAAAGAAGTTTAGCGAAACAGTTCTAGATGTGCATTTTTACGACCTAATGCGAATGTATTCCAACTCCCTGGAAAAGGAAAATACTGTGCTATTTGTTATGGGATTTTCTTTCGCGGACGAACATATATTAAACATTACAGAACGAGCAACCAGAACAAACCCAACATTGCTGGTCGTGATTTTTGCATATACTGATGCCGAAGAACAAAAATACAAAGATAAGTTTCCATCAAACAATAATGTTATTATAATTACGCCCTCAATTTTCAATGTTCAAAATAAGAAATCTATAGACGATGGGGTAATTGAGAGTGTAACAAATTTTGACTTCGAGGGAATAAATAAAATCTTCGGGTACATTTCTAAAATGATTCCTGTAAGTTTTAAATATGGGAAATAATAACGAAATAGTTGTCAATCAGTCGATCTTTAGAATCGGATGTGTCCTTTCTGTAAATGGAAGAGACGTGAGGGTTAAGGTTGATACACAAAAGAATCTCTCTCATATTATCTATAAGGGGAGTTTAGTAAAAAATATTACCGTAGGAGGCTATATAAAGATAATCAAAGGCTTTTCTGCTATTATTGCTAAGGTCGAAAGTGAACAAGTTACCGAAGATAGTTCTCAGAACGAGAAGAGTTACTCTTCGTATGAAAGCAAGATCTATCGAATCTTAGGTGTCAGTTTACTCGGCTATCTCGATTCAGATAGGTTTGTGAAAGGAGTCAAGGAGCTTCCTTTAATTGACAATGAGTGTTTTTTGTTATCTAATGACGAATTTATCAAAATTCACAGGTTTGTCTCCAAAGATACGGACAAGACAATAACTATAGGGACTCTCTCCTCAGATAGTTTCATGCCAATTTCTTTAGGTGTAAATAGATTATTTTCAAGCCATATAGGCGTCTTCGGCAATACAGGTAGTGGAAAGTCATATACGTTAGCTAAGATATATAGAGAGCTTTTCGAATCATATAAGAACAGTCAGAATTTCTCCAATAATTCCAGATTCCTTTTTGTGGATTTCAATGGCGAGTATTCTGGTGTTGATGTAATGGTGTCAAATAAGAAAATATATAATCTTTCTACTCGGGCAAAAAAAGACACATTGCCTTTACCCAAAGAAACGCTTCTAGATCTGGATATGCTATGTATTTTTGCGAGTGCCACCGAAAAAACACAACGTCCATTCATTAGCAGGTGCATTGAATTTGAAAAATATATCCAAGATGAATATCATTTTAAGAATCTTCTAAAAAAATATATTATTGAAATATTATGCATGTCAGATAAACAAAAATCTGAGTTGTTGCTGGACTATGTGGAACAGATTGTTCCCAAAAGAATTGATGAAAATACAGGAGAAGAAACGGGCTTAAGGAGTGACGTCGCTTTTCATGATACAAATTGGTATTATTATATCGCGGGAAGCGGGCATGCATATCAGAATAACATAAAGAACACCAGTATAGATGGAAATTCAAACTATGAATTTGCAAAGGGGACACTGTATTACCAGCAAGCTGAACAATACACAGATCCAGATAACTTTATTGAAAAATTTATTAAGGTGATGTACCTTAGATTAATAAGAGATTTATTGGATAATAGGGCGATGAACGAACATATTGCTCCCGCAATTAATAAACTCAAAAGTGTTATCAATGATATTGAAAAACTTCTAGATTTTACTGACAATAGGGACTTCTGGGATGGCAGGAATATTGCTGTAATAAATCTGAATGATGCTAATCAGGATGCGAAAAAAATGATACCATTACTGATAGCTCATCACCTATATAAAGATCACAAAAAGAAGAAGGATGATGAATTGTCATATTTGAACATTATTATAGACGAAGCTCACAATATACTTTCTTATCAATCAAACAGAGAAAGTGACACATGGAAAGATTATAGGCTGGAAGTTTTTGAGGAGATAATAAAAGAAGGCCGGAAATTTGGCGTATTTATGACTATCGCTAGCCAGAGACCTTCAGATATATCTACAACTATAATATCACAACTACACAACTATTTTATCCACAGGCTTGTCAATGACGAAGACCTTGACAAGGTTGGCAGATCTATTTCGTACTTGGATAGAGTTTCTAAAGAATCATTGCCAATACTTTCGACAGGGGTATGCGTCATTGCAGGGCAACTTACAGAGATGCCTATAGTTGTGCAAATTGATGAAATAGAAAAGAAATATATTCCGAAAAACGAAACGATTGATATTGTTTCTAGATGGTCGTAATACATATATTAATTTTCTTCCCAAGACTACCGGTAGATATTTTGTTACGCAAAAATAATTACACGAATTTCAAATATTTTTCCGAGTTCCTGCAAAATGCGGACACGCTGCGGACACGCCACACAAAGAAAAAACGCTAAAACATTTAAAATAAATGTTTTAGCGTTTTAAAACCGTACCCGGATAGTGGACACAGAACCTACCTGTCCAGAGCCTGGAGCAAAATGAAGTCCCGCTACTTTTCCACTCAATGCATTTTCAAAAGAAAGTGCAGGAACGTCTTTAATAGCTTCGTTCCTAACAACGGATGCAGATCCGGTAAATGTACCTTTTTTTGCTGTGCCGTAGGCCACCACCATAACTTCTTCCAAAGCTAGAGCATCGGGATTTAGTACAACATTAACCACACTTCGCCCGGCTACAGTAATCCGGGTACTCGTGTACCCAATGTAGGAAAAGACGAGCACGGCATCTGAAGGACATCTTTCAAATACGAAATTCCCGTCCACATCTGTGCTGGTGCCGACACCTCCTTCACCTTCTATCAAAATATTGACAAAAGGAAGTGGAGAACCGTCTTCTGATGAGGTTACCTTTCCGGTAACACGTTGTTGTGCAAAGGCAGAAATTGTAACAAAAACTGCCAGCACAAGACAAAGAGTTTTTTTCATAAAAATTTTGGATAAAAAAAGATAAAAAAGAAAAAAAGTTAAAAAGATAAAAAATGAATAATAAAACGGTAAAAATGAAAAGTGTTAAGTTTTCTGTACAAAGTTAGGAATAACAAACAAATAAACACGTAACTCTATGTAAAAAATGTGTAGTTTTGGCATCTGTATTAAAAAATTATTTAGATGGTTACTTTTGATGTAGAAAAAGGCATTCAGGCTCTGGGACTTATGTCCGGAACCTCATTGGACGGATTGGACTTGTGCCTGGCAGATTTTACGTTACGGAACGGAAAATGGTCCTACAAAATACTCCACGCAGACACGGTGTCTTATCCGGAAGAGTTAAAAAAAGCATTGGGTTCTGCCCAATCCATGACAGCCGAGGCCTTTGCTCGTTTGCATTCAGATTATGGGTTGTATCTGGGAACACAAGTCAGGTGGTTTACAGAAAAATACAAGGTGAGTCCGCAGCTGGTGGCTTCTCACGGCCATACTATTTTTCACCAACCCGCGGTGCGGTTTACTTCACAAATTGGCAGCGGTGCAGGAATTGCTGCAGAAGGTAAAATCCCTGTTGTATGCGATTTCAGAACAACGGATGTAGCCCTTTACGGGCAGGGAGCTCCGTTGGTTCCGGTGGGGGACAGGTACTTGTTTTCTGCTTATGATTATTGCCTGAACCTGGGCGGGTTTTCAAATATTTCTTCTGAACATGCCGATGGAACGCGTAAAGCCTACGATATTACAGCAGTCAACTATGTACTGAACCATTACACACGCGGGATTGGGGAAGAGTACGATAAAGACGGACTGAGGGCGCGCAGCGGGAAAGTGCACCAAACCGTTTTGTATGCGTTAAATGCGCTTCCTTTTTATAAAAAAGAAGGTCCTAAATCGCTGGGAAGAGAATGGGTAGAAGAAGAGGTGATTCCGCTGGTGGACTCTTTCGGACTTACGCTGGAAGATGCCTTGGCCACGTATTGTGAACACGTAGCCGTGCAAACGGCCCATCATGTTGCTCCGGGGGCACGTGTATTAGTGACCGGCGGAGGCGCTTGCAACAGCTACCTGATGGAACGTATGGCGGCTGTAGCACCGCAGGTCACGTACCACATTCCCGACAGCCTTACCATAAATTTCAAGGAGGCCCTTATTTTTGCGTTTCTGGGAGTTCTATATGTGAGTGGCATTCCTTCCTGTCTGTCTTCGGTCACCGGTAGCCTGCATGATAATATTGGCGGCGCTCTGTATAAAATTTGATAGAAAAGTTTGGGTAACAAGAAAAAAAGGCTACCTTTGCAAGCCCAAAATTAACACGATACGTACGAAAATGGACTTAATAAAAGTAGCAGAACAAGCATTTGCAGGAGAAAGTAAAAAACTCCCCAATTTTAAATCGGGTGATACCATCACCGTTACCTATATAATCAGGGATGAAAGTAAAGAACGTCTGCAAAAGTTTCGCGGAGTATGCATCCAACGCAGGGGATCGGGTGCAACGGAAACATGTACGGTACGCAAGATTTCTAACGGAGTAGGTGTGGAACGCATATTTCCCGTTCAATCACCTTTTATTGATTCAATTGAAATCAACAAATACGGTAAGGTACGTCGTGCACGTATCTTCTACCTTCGTAACCTGACTGGTAAAAAGGCCCGGATTAAAGAAAGAAGGGTTGTGTTGGAAAAACCTGCACCTGCAGAAGCATAATACTGATTGGCCCCGTAGCTTAACTGAATAGAGCATTTGACTACGGATCAAAAGGTTACAGGTTTGAATCCTGTCGGGGTCACAATCTCTTTACCATCATGAAAAAAACAACCGTATCTCTGTTTCTGCCATCGGAGAAAGAGTTAGCCTTGCCTATGGTTGAGGGTGTTCAGTGTGGCTTTCCGTCTCCGGCAGAAGACTTTTCTGATATGAGGCTTAATATAACGGAAGAGATTGTAAAGAACCCTGCCTCTACATTTTATGCCCGGGTAAGCGGCAATAGTATGATCAATGACGGGATTGGAGACGGAGATATTCTGGTGGTAGATAAATCGGTAGAACCCTACAACGGCTGTATTGCCATTTGTTTTATAGATGGTGCCTTTACCCTGAAACACGTGGAAAAACACAAAGACCACATTCTGTTGGTTCCCGGAAATACACAATACAAACCCATCCGGGTTGATGCTGAAAACAATTTTACTGTGTGGGGAGTAGTCCGTTATGTGATTAAAAAATTGTAACCATGTATGCCCTGGCAGATTGCAATAACTTTTTTGTCAGTTGCGAAAGGGTATTTAATCCGGGACTGAATGACCGGCCTGTTGTTGTGCTTTCTAACAACGACGGATGCGTTGTATCGCGCAGCAACCAGGCAAAAGCCCTGGGCATTGCCATGGGAGTTCCCTTATATCAGGTAAAGGAAATACTAAACAGACATAACGTAGCCGTTCTTTCCTCCAACTATGCCTTGTACGGAGATATGTCCAAACGAGTTCATGCTACGTTGCGGCAACTGGTTCCGGCCATTGAAATATATTCGATTGACGAAGCATTTCTGGACCTTCGGGGGCTGGAGCATACAGATTTGGAAGGCTTTGCCATCAACGCCTCGGCTTTGTGTCTGAAAAATACGGGAATCCCGGTATCTGTAGGAGTTGCACCTACCAAAACACTGGCCAAGATAGCTTCCAAATGGTGTAAAAACCGTCCGGAATTGAAAGGAGGGTATTTTTTGCACCGGCAGGATGACCGGGAACGTATTTTAAAAATTACACCGGTTGAAGATATCTGGGGAATCGGCCGTAGGTTTTCCAGGATGCTGTACGATCACAGCGTGCATACAGCCTTCGATTTCACCTGCTTACCTGCAGAGTGGGTAAAAACGAAAATGAGTATTACCGGGCTCAGGACCTGGAAAGAATTGCAGGGAGAACCGTGTATTGATTTTTCTGACCACGTACCTCCAAAAAAACAGCTGTGTATTTCCCGAAGCTTTGCAAAAGAAATTTTTGATTACGAAAAATTGGCCGGGCAGGTTTCACTTTTCACTTCTATGGTATGTGAAAAATTGCGTAAACAGGAGAGTACCTGCCAGCAGGCGGTTGTTTTTGTGCTTACCAACCGTTTTAAGGAAGATGTACCGCAACAAGCAGAAAGCCGGATTATTACCTTTCCGGTAGCGACTTCCAGTACCCTGGAGGTAAACCGGGCGGTGCTAAAAGAACTGTCTTTTTTGTTTCGGAAGGGGTATGGGTATAAAAAAGCCGGTGTGGTTCTTACCGGAATTATTCCCCGGAATGCCGTGCAGTTGCATTTATACGATAACACAGACAGGGAGAAACATGCCCGTTTAATGCAGGTGATGGATGAAATCAATACCGGAATTGGCCGGGGCACCCTGGCTTTGGCTACAGAGTCTGCAGAGGGCATCCGTATGAACCGGCAACTGCTGTCCCCGCAATATACTACCAGGTGGTCAGACATCCCGGTTATTTATGTATGAAACCCGTACAATCATGAAAGAAAATACCCCCATTCTTACAAAAAAAGATGAAAAAAGACTGCTTAAACAATCCAATATGGCACGTGTTGGTTTCCGGACGTACGTTTTTGTAGCGATTCTGGCAGTCGTAGCTTTGGTGACAACAAATTTTTACATTGGTTTTACGCCGGTTGAGCAAAAGCGTATTCTAAGAAAAGGAGAAAGTACAGAGGCTATGCATGTTTTTACAAACCTGAATAAGAGAGAATTGCGCTTTCTGCATCAAAAAGCCGCTCCTCTTTCAAGAAGAGCAATCAGGATGAAAGAGTATGCATTGCTGGAGAAAAGGATGTTGGCTACTGTATTGGATTCCGCCCATGTCGGAGTGGGGATAGCAGCACCCCAGGTTGGCATTGGTAAACGGCTTATAGCAGTACAGCGGTTTGATAAAGAGGGTGAGCCTTTTGAATTTTACATAAATCCCACCATTGAATATTACAGTCCGGAACAACAATGGGGCTGGGAAGGATGTTTGTCGGTACCGGGAGAGCGGGATACCGTGTTACGCTCTACGCAAGTAATCGTATCTTACCGTGACCGGGACTCCTGGGAATTGTTGCGCGATACGGTAGCAGGCTATACAGCCGTTATCTTCCAACACGAGGTAGATCACCTGAACGGGAAGTTGTATATCGATTAACTATAAAAAATAGTTGCATAACTAAAAATTTTAGTTACACTTGCAGTGTAAACAGTATTCTATTATGAAACTCACTGCAAAAGAAGAAGAAATTATGTCCTTTTTCTGGGACAAGGGACCACTTTTTGTACGGGAACTTCTGGCATGTTACGACAACCCCAGACCACATTTTAATACGTTGTCCACCATTGTGCGTGGGCTGGAAGAAAAAGGCTTTTTGGACCATAAGGCTTTTGGTAACTCCCACCAGTATTTTCCCGTTATCAGCCGTGAAGATTTTAGTAAGTCTTCATTGAAAGGAGTCATCCGAAAATATTACAGCAGTTCTGCCTTTAGCGCGGTATCTTCCCTTATTGAAGAAGAGGCCATTTCGTTAAGCGATCTGAAGAAGCTCATAGCCGAGGTGGAACGCAGAAACAGTTAGTCATGGGTGCTTTTGTAACATATGTGTTAAAAGCGGGTATCTTTCTGTTGTTTTTCTACCTGTTTAACCGGCTCTTTTTAGCGCGGGAAACTTTTATTATCCCGATTTCTCTAATGTTACCGTTCTGTATTCCGGAGTTTTTTAATCCCTTTACCTGGTTTGGCGGGCAGCCGGCGCAAAATAATGAAGGAGCGGTGGGAAGGCTTCTGGTATCTTATGTGCTTTCGGAAGAAGGTACTATTACTCAGGTTAAAATCCTCAGAGGAGTTCATCCTTCCATAGATGCCGAGGTCATGCGTGTTGTAAAATCTTCACCCAGATGGGAAAAACCAGCTATGAAAGAAAGTGTCCCGATTACTGTTTCTTATGTGATACCTATGGTTTTCACGTTAAATGGTTATAACCGGGATAGCTCTAAAATTTCAAAGGAATTGAAAGATTTAAAAGATCAAAAAGTTCTGGATGAAATTACTGTAGTGAGTTACCCTTGACAACCTGAACGGGAAGCTATATATTGACGTATGTTCTCTGCAATCATGGCTACCAGCCGTTGGCGGGCTTCTACAGAGGCCCAGCCAATATGCGGCGTCAAAAACAGCTTGGTTTTGTCTTGTACCTTATAGTAGCAATGGTCTTCCGGGAGCGGTTCTGTGCTAAATACATCTATGCCGGCACCGGCCAGCCGGCCCTGGTTGAGGGCATCCGCCAGGGCACATTCGTCCACAATGGCGCCTCGGCCTAAATTAAAGAGGTACGCACCGGATTTCATCAGACCCAGCTGTTCTTTTCCAATCAGGCCACGTGTTTTGTCGTTGAGCGGAGCGTGGATGCTCACCAGATCACTCGTCTTTAGCAACTCTTCCAGTTCCAGTCGTTTGTACAGGCCGCCCGAACGGTCTGTACCGCTGGTAGAGTAGTACACCACTTCCATACCAAAGGCTTGCGCTATGGAGGCCACTTTGCGTCCAATGGCTCCTAGCCCTATAATTCCCAGCTGCTTTCCACAAAGTTCATGAAAGTACTTGCCGCCAAAATGGGTAGGTACGCCGCTGGCCGGGTAGGCGTCTGAATGGGTATACCGGTTAAAATACGGTCCGTGTTGCGTTACGGAAAGAAAGTGAAGGAAAGCAGTTTGTGCTACACTGTCTGTAGAATAGCCGGCTACGTTTTTTACAGGAATGCCTCGTTCGGCGGCATAGACCAGGTCAATGGGGTCCATCCCGGTTGCTGCAACACAAATCAGTTTCAGGTGTTTGGCCGCATCTATCTGGGCTTTGCCCAATTTTACTTTGTTAACAATCACAATGTCTGCCTGTGCTATGCGCTCCATCACTTCTGAAGCCTGTGTTTTGTCGTATGTGGTAAGCTCTCCAAAGGCTTTGAGCGGAGTCAGGTCTATATCGCCACCCATCATGGCTGTGTCTAAAAATACGAGTCTCATACTACAAATATAAGGAATCTCCAAGATTGCTATCTTTGCGCTTATGAAAAAATACGGTACTATTCTTTGGGTGGGCCTGCTGGCGGCAATTACCGCCTTTTTGATTATTAAGCCCACACACCTGCTTTTTGTCCATGCTACGGAACGCTACCCGTACTTGATGGGTTTTGTGAAATTTGCCATCCTTTCCATGATGGGAGAATTCCTGGCAGCCAGGATCGTTCACAAGGAGTGGGTCATGGTTAAAGGCGTATTGCCTAAAATGTTGGTATGGGGTATCCTGGGGATGATGATTGTGCTGATGTTTAGTGTATTCTCAGGCGGTGTGGACAATGCCGTGGCACAAGGCCTGATTGGAGGATGCAGTGGCTCCTGTCCCGTAGCCGTACAATATTTCTTTAAATTCAGAAGGGCACTACTCATATCGGTTTTCATGAACCTGACCTTCGGTCCTGTTTTTATGGCGGCGCACCGCGTAACGGATGTCTATATAGACAAACGGTACCAAGGGGAGAAATCCTCTGTGGGCAGTATTGTCGATTCCATTGATTGGGGTAAATTTATCAAAGAAATTGTAGGTGTAACCATTCCCGTGTTCTGGATTCCGGCGCATACCGTAACTTTCTTATTGCCCGGTACGTACCGGGTTCTCTTTGCTGCTTCACTTTCTATTGTACTGGGACTTATCCTGTCGTTTGCCAAAATGCGGAAGTAGCTGCCTGGCTATGGTTTCTGAGGCAGGTGGTCGGCGGCTTGCAGGATTTTGTTGCGTAGCAGCGGGTTGTACTGTGGGTGTGCCTCCAGAAAAGACTGTACGGTAGTGGCAGCTTGTGGGGAATTGTGTCCACTCAAACAGGCAGTAATCCAATTTGTTGGGAAAAAAATGTCGCCTGTTTGTTGTATTTCTTCCAGACAGTCGAGTGCCGGACCAATGTACTTGAGGGCGTGTTCCCGGTATAGAAAATGGTTCAGGTACGCCATGGCTGTAGTTACCCAGGGCTCTGTATGGCGATTTTCTACTTCCAATAACGATTGAAAGAAAGCGTCGCGAACCTGAGGGTCGGGATCGGTGGCCCGGGAAATGAAGTCAAAGGCTTTGCGGCGGTCGGGGTGGATTATGCGGGAGCGTTGTTTTTCCCGGATGGTTGCAGCTTGATCCGGTAGCCGCACCATCAGTTCGTAGGCCAGCTTGGTGAGCTCTTCTTCTCCGGCGGGGAGTCCCGCAAAGCCAGAGGCGCTCTGCACTGTGCTTGAGCCTGCTGTGTTCCAAAAATTGTACAGCTGCGAAACAACCTCGGCTTGCGTAAAAATTTGGGAGAGTGTGCGGAAAGCCAGTAAACGGTATTCCTTGTTTAGGTTTGTGTCTGTTGCTGTCTGTAGTAAAAACCGTTCCGTTTGGCCGTCTGTTTTGTGGCCGTACCGTACGTACGTTTGTGCCAGGTACGAAAAAGCCTGATTCCGGATGAGGGTGTTTTTCTCTTGTGGCAGGAACGCAAGCAACGCGTTGATAAATCGTGTTTCACATAAGTTGCCCGCGTACATGTTCTCGTACAAAGTCATCAACAGGGACATACGCTCTGCTTCTTCGGGAAGTGAACCCAAGTAGGTGAGCACGTACTCCAGGCTCAGGCTGTCCATCAGAAAGACTCCGTAGGCTTTTCCGTCTGTATTGGGCAGGATGTACACTTCCGGGTCAGATGGCTTGTGTTCTTCTGTGTGAGGTTGCTTGAAGGGCTCAACAGATGCCTGTACCACAGGCTGTTCCATATGTAGGGTGACGGCTTCCCGCCGGTGCCCGTTGGTAAGGGTAAAGGTCACCGGTTGCGGCCAGAGAAGGCCTCGGCCCAAAGGATCGGTCCGGGTTACGGTAAAGGTTTGGTTTTCCAGAGTAGTACGGATATGCGGCATGCCTTTTTCATAGACCCACACGCGGCTCCAATCGGCCAGGTTGTTCGGGGTAAGGCTGTCCAGAATGGCAATCAGTTGGTCCCAGGTTGCATTCCCGTAGGCATACGTGTGCAGGTAGCGGCGCATGCCCTCCCGGAAAGCGTCTTCGCCCGTAAGTTCTGCCAGCTTCTCCATAACTACGGGGGCTTTGTTGTAAATGATGTTCCCGTAAATGAGCCCCGCATGTGCCAGGTTGCCGAGCGGTTGTGCAATGGGGTGGGTTCCCTGCGTCCTTTCTACGGCATAAGCCGAGGTATAAAATGCGCGCAGGTCGTTGAGCCGGTGGTTGACTCCGGGGAATTGCGGCCGGGTGATTTGCGTCGCAAAGTAATTGGCAAACACTTCTTTAAGCCAGACCTCGTCAAACCATTCCATGGTCACGTAGTCGCCAAACCACATGTGGGCTGTTTCGTGTGCGATGAGTGACATGCGTCCCAGCTGTTCGGCCGTGGTGGGATGCGTTCCCAGGAACAGGCGTTTGTCGTTGTAGAGCGTAGCTCCCGTATGCTCCATACCTCCGTACTGAAAACCGGGCAGGACAATGAAATCATACTTGGCAAACGGGTAGGGAATGCCGGTGTATTCTTCCATCCATTGCAGCGAGGCAAACACCTGATTAAAAATGGTTTTGGTTTGCGCAAGCTTTTGTGGGTCTGTTTCTCTGTGGTACATAGTGATGCACCGGTCGTTACGGCATTCCGTTTCTTTTTGAAAATCACCGGCAACAAAAGAGAACAGGTACGTGCTCAGCGGCTCGGTGGTCCCGAATGCCACTGTTTTACGGCCGGTTGCGTTCGGGTGGGTGTTTTCGTCCCAAACAGTTTCATGTTCCACGGGGGTGTTGGAGATGGCCTGCCAACGGGCCGGAACTTCCAGCGAGAGCGTGTAAACAGCTTTCAGGTTGGGTTGGTCAAAGCAGGGGAACAAGGTGCGCGCCCGATCGGGAACAAGCAATGTGTATAGGAAATCTTCGTTTCTGTTGAGCGATTGGTCTCCGGCACAAAATGCAATTTCCAGGGTGTTTTCTCCCCGTTGGAAATGGTTGCGCTCAAACACCAGGTGTTCGTTCAGCAGGGGCAGTTTTCCTCCCGGATATATTTCCCGTCCATTTATTGTTACCGTATAAATATCGGATTCTTCTCCCGTAAAATCAAGCACCACCTGCCTCGGCTTTTCCAGGCAGAAGGTAATGGTCTCCCGGGCTTCTACAGGTTCCCGGGGCTCTGCGGGCAGGTTGAAAAAGAGGGTGTAATGTACCTCGGCAATATGTTCTTTTCGCTCGTGGGCCAGCTGCAGGCTCACGCCTGGTTGCAGGAGGTCCTTTTGGGAAATACATCCCGGCAGGAGCAATACGGTGCATAAAATGGCGGTAATAAAATGACGCATATACAAAGGTAGGTATTTTACCGGGTGCATTGTGCGACGCACTAACTTGGTTTTTTATAAAAAAAGAGTATATTTGTTAACGATCCATGAATTAGATATTTGGTAGTTTCTGAAACCCATAAATAGCAGTAGTAATATTTAATTCAAAGCCTTTGTTTCCATTTGCCCAATAATTTTATATGTAGTGTCCTACTTAAAATTTATAGAGATGAAAAACACGATTCTTTTCTTGCTAGCGGGTATCTTGTTGTATTCCTGTACTCCACATATGATCCCTTGTATATGTATAGATAGTCGCGATTACAAAATCTACAAAACAGTCACTATTGGTGAGCAGACATGGATGGCAGAGAACCTGGCCTATCTGCCGTCTGTAAGTTTGTCAACAGATGGTTCCTGGACTGAACCTTATTATTACGTTTACGGCTACGAAGGCACCAATATAGCCGCAGCCAAAGCTACTGATAACTACAAAATGTACGGTGTACTTTATAACTGGGTGGCCGCTATGGCAGGTGCAACCGACAGCAACACCTCTTCCGGCAGGGTACAGGGCATATGTCCCGAAGGCTGGCACCTGCCCAGTGATGCAGAGTGGACACAACTGGCAACTTACCTGGCAGACAACGGTTACAATTACGACGGGACAACAGGTGGTGGACATACCAAGGTTGCCAAAGCTCTGGCAAGTATATACGGGTGGAATGAATCGTCAGCAGAAGGTGCTGTAGGAAATACCGATTTTCCCGAGTACAGGAACAAATCCCGTTTTTCTGCTTTGCCGGGTGGGTATTGTTCTCCAAACACCCCTTTTAAAAACCTGGGTATTTGTGGCTATTGGTGGAGCACTACAGAGAGTAACACTGAATTTGTTTATATCCGGCGCATACTTTATAACATGGAGCAGGTAATGCAAGGCACGGGCAATAAAATTTGCGGATTTTCTGTCCGTTGTGTTAAAGACTGATAATAGGATGGAATGGATAATAGGAATATTTTCAGGACTGGCCGGCTCAGGTATTGTTTTGGGCGTACTGCAGGTTATTATGGTACTCATAGCTTTGTTTTCTTATTTTGATTTTATCAAAACTGTATGAAAAACGGAACCGGTTCTGAATGGCTGACAGGTATCCTCCTGGGATTGGCGGGATTTGTTGCAATATGGTTTATTGTCGTTTTATATGCTTTAATAACATGGCAATAGATTGGCAAAAAGTACTGATGATTGCTTTCGTAACAGGCATTGTTGGTATTGTAATTTATTTTCTTTGGGACTGCTACTTTCATTAGCTATGAAAAAAGTCAAGTTGCTGTATAATAGCAACTTGACTTTTTAACGTGCCCAGGACAAGACTCGCCAATATATGTTTTTTCTTTTCGTACCACTCTGACATATAACCGTTTATATTATATAAATAGCTGAAAAACATTGAAATATGATTTTAATATCATTGTTTATTAAATTAATATTTTTCACTTGATTCTTTATAAGGGGACGCTGGGGGGACGCGAAATGTTGTTAAAATTATATGAAATCTTATTCTCATTTCATATATTTGTTATGCTTAAAAAATATTGTCATGTCTCAAGTC
>JGI24711J26586_10000142_pt1 | contig 50327 bp, 47 predicted proteins | sample BioPla3DNA1_FD_26586 | JGI IMG/M metagenome (IMG submission 26586)
GCTGGATCGGCGTGCCCGCATTTTGTAAATCCCGAATTGTTCTTGGGGCAGCCGATGTTAGCCAAGCCCAATTCCCCGGGATTCCCGTCCCGGCAAGCCTCAGGGCACCAGAAATGGCAAAGAGGAGGTGCATTTCCGGCAAAGGAGGCAGGAAATACTGGCAGCAGGGGAGGTGGCAGCAAGGGAAGCGGGAAGCAGGGAAAGCGGGAAGCAGGGAAAGCGGGAAGCAGGGAAAGCGGGCAGCAGGGAATACGGGGAGAGCGAACCTATGCGGAGAGTAGGTGTAGAGTACAGTGATAACAGCCGGGAATGCGGGGCAAAGGCGACCGGCAAGGCGGGACAAAGGCGACCGGCAAGGCGGGACAAAGGCAGCCGGCAAGGCGGGACAGAGGCAGTCGGCAAGGCGGGACAAAGGCGACCGGCAAGGCGGGACAGAGGCAGTCGGCAAGGCGGGGCAAAGGCAGCGGGGAAAGGGCAGGGAGAGCAAGCAAAGTTGTGAGCAGAGCAGAGGGAATAGCGGGCAGAGCACAAATCAGAGCAGCAATCAGGCCGATACACTACTAGTGAAGCCAGGCGATGCCTGGCTTCACTAGTAGTCCCTACAGGAGTTGAAAATATGAATTGCCGATCTCAACTACCGATTCAAAAATCAAGGAAAATCGACCTTTGAACGACTCCATTTGATGTTTTGCCAATTGCAACAAACTGCGACAAGTTGCAAATAAAATCACTTAAGTCGGCAAAAAGTCGGCAAAAATGTCTATATTCGCAATTGAAATAATATCATAAAGAATGGCAACGATCAAATTAAGACTTTCATCAAAGTCCGACCCATCGACCAAAAGACACGAACTGTTGGTTAGGTTCTTTCATGGTGCGGTCGATCAGAGGGCAAAAACCAACATCTTTGTTCTACCTCACTATTGGGATCAAGAGAACCAAAGAATCAGAGTTCCACAGAAAAGGTTGATGGATAAGGATTCTAAAGACCTCTTGAATGAACTGAACCGACAGAACAAAGAAATAGAGAACATCAAAGATTTCATACAACGGTCATTTCTTGAGGTTGGAGCCGGGAAAGTAACTGTTTCAAAGGATTGGTTAAAAACCATCGTTCACGATTATTCTTTCCCAAAGGAGAACGGCAAGACCGTTGGCGATGATTCGTTCTTTGATCTCTTTGAAAGGTTCATAGACACACGTGACATCGGAGGGGTCACCAAAACCAACTATCGAGTCACAAAAAGGGCATTGGAAAGGTTCTCGATCTACAGTGGGTGTTCCATCACTTATGACACGTTGAGTTCTGAAATGATCGAAAGGTTCGTTGACTTTCTCAACCATGAACACGAACTGATCTCAAGGGATGAAAATAATCAGAGGGTGTTCACAAATGCCAAGTACCAAAAGGCATTTGAGTCAGTGCCGGAAAGTCGAGATCCGCTGCCACGGGGGAAAAACACCATCAACGGAATTCTAAAGGAATTAAGGACGTTTGTTCGCTGGGGAATAAAGAACGGTTATACCTCCAACAACCCGTTTGATCGTTACGAGATCGGTTCTTGCGTGTACGGTACGCCTTTTTATCCTACCATCGAAGAACGTGACCAACTCTACAAGCACAATTTCAAGAATAGACCTCAACTTGCGGTTCAACGTGATATATTCATTTTCCAATGTCTGATCGGTTGCCGTGTCAGCGACTTGAAACGACTGAAAAAAACAAGCATCATTGACGGTGCGGTCGAATACATCGCAAGGAAAACAAGGGAGGGGAACCCGGTCACGACAAAAGTTCCACTGACAAAGACCGCAATCGAAATCATCGAAAGATACAAAGACATTCCAGGTGACCGACTGTTGCCATTCATCACCGATCAGAAATACAACGAATCAATCAAAGAGATGTGCAGGATTGCAGGATTGAACAGAACTGTGACGGTTCTCAATCCCACAACACGTGAAGAAGAAAAACGCCCGATGTGGGAGGTCGCAAGTTCTCACATGGCAAGACGATGCTTCATCGGCAATCTATACAAAAAATATAAAGACCCGAACCTAATCGGCTCGTTATCCGGTCACGTTGAGGGTTCAACGGCATTTACGAGATACCGTGACATTGACGATGAAATCAAACGTGAATTGGTCGATTCATTGGAGGGATAAGCCATGAAATACAACGATTATTATACATTGTTGAGGTTGATTCGGTATTTCAATGAGTATTGCGAAGAAGGACATGAATGGGCTTCAGATAAAGATCCAGAAGATCAAGAAGCATACGATGTTTGGGATGTCTTACGTGCATTAGTTTACACAGCAGAGGTAATTGCCCAAAATCAAGCAATACCGTTGCGGGGTGATAGTGCTTTGGCCTTTCCCCGTCTGATGGAAACGTTTATTGATTCACTGGTAGACAACAATGGGATCAAATCACCTCCTATTGTCGGTGAAATCTATTTTGAGATGAAAAAAGCCATCGGAAAGATTAACCGAACTGTCGACAAGATAAAAGATGCTGAATATCTGAAACGTCTGTATCCTATTATTGATGGCTTAGAAAAGAAGTTCGGACAAGATCCAAAAAAGAGCCTTGAAAATTTCACCGATCTGTTTATAATGCAAGAGTTGATAAGCCGTTCGATCCAGTACATCGAATTATATTGCCCAACAGTCACGACAATTTACGGGAAAGAGATAGTTAAAGTTTCGGAAAGACTTGATGAAACCTCAACGCCGTCTGTCAAACGAAAGAACGATGGAATCGATTTGAGCAATTTCGACAAAGGCAGGTTTATACATTATTTCAAGCCATCTTTCATCGGAATCGGTTCGACCAGCGGATGTATACCACCGATCGACTTTTTCATTGATCATCTCAAAGCGGAATCTGTAAACTACACAAAGACCGACCTCGGTCGTGTTGCCTATCTGATATTTGAATCAAAGTATTTCAAAAAGAAGAACAACACAAGTTTTGAGCGATGGTTGCGATCATTCTTTGATATTTGCGATGTTGAACGACCAAGGGAAACCGGAAAATCAAAGTACTCCAACACAAAGAATGTTGAATCGCTGGCGATATTCCTTGAATAATCCTCTTATTACCCACAGATAATCCACGTTCTGCAACCCACTTGCAATCCTCTCAATCTCTTATAACTAACTGATTATTAGTTAATTAACCATATTAGAAAAAGAGGATTGCAATCACCTTTTCCGTATCGCCTGACATAATAACGAACTTTGCAATGTCGATCGATACGAGTCTATCACCGTATTCGGTCGGCAAAGGCATCGAACCTAATTCATAGGTGATAGGTGAATTAGGAGGGATGCAACCTTAAATCATCAATAGTATGAATCTTATTGAGGTTGCAAGGGAAAACCCGAATATCATTGTGTCCGTCAAAGTGGGTGATCTGATCCAGGCGAACACAGTGTTGATTGCAGAACTAAAGGGTCAGATCGAAAAGGACATTGCAAAACGGCAAGAAGTCACGTATCTGACACGTGAAATGGTTATGTCAAAACTCAATGTCGTGCCATCGACTTTGTGGCGTTGGCAAAAGAAAGGATATCTGATACCGATCAGCGTTGGAGGTCAAAACCGTTACCGATCTACCGACATTGATGAAATTTTGGAGGGCAAGAGGGATGGAAAATGAAATAATATCGCAAGACATTCCCGATTTGGGAAACGGCAACATTATGCAAGTTCCCGACCAGGGGCATCATGGAGATCAAGAGATTGAGCATGGTCAACCCGATTTCGATTTCATCAACAATCCTCAACCGGAACCGAAACAATCGATATTCACTGTCAAGAAAGCAAGTGAATGGATCAGAGATGCAAAGGGGAAACCGAAACCGATTCACTTGTTCGATGAATTTTGGATTGAACACGATGTTACGATCCTCTTTGCATCGACCGGGGTCGGTAAAACGGCATTGGCAGTTCAGATCGCAAATTCAATCAGCAGAGGTGTACCGATTCCGGGTTTTAAGATGGAATCCCGACCGAAAAAGGTTCTTTTCTTTGATTTTGAATTGTCTGATCTGCAATTCATCACACGTTATTCGATCACTGACACGGACAGCGGTATGATCGAACATGAATATCAGTTTAACGACAATTTCTTGCGTGTCGAACTTACTAATCCGGAAAATGCACCGGATGATTACAAAGGGACGTTTGAGGATTATTTGAAAGATCAGATCATTCGAACCATCGTTGAAGTTGGAGCAAAAATCGTGATCATCGACAACATCACCTATTTGAGCGACTGTCTTGAAACCTCCAAAGACACATTACCGTTAGTGAAATGGTTGAAACAGATAGCGAGAGAACATGGACTGTCAATGTTGATTCTTGCACACACGCCAAAAGTCAGCCGATACCGTATTCTTGAAATCTGCAATCTGCAAGGCAGTGCAATGATCAGCAACTTTGTTGACGGTGCGTTCTCCATTGGCGAAAGCCCGACCGGGTTGAAGTACATCAAGAACATCAAGTGCCGGAGTGACCAAAAGAGATATGACATCAATAACGTTGCGGTCTGCAAGTACGGTAAAGATGTCAACTTTCTACAATTCACCTATGTCGAGAGTCAGCCGGAACAAGAACTGTTACCGAAGTTCAATGATGAAACAAGGGGTGATCTGATCAACCAGGTCAAAGAACTGTCGGGAAAAGGATCTACACAACGAGAGATCGCAAGGGAATTGGGGATCGGTGCAAGTACGGTTAACAAATATTTGAATCAGCAATAAAACGGTCAGGGTGTTCATGTTCACGTTCACGATGACCGTGAACACCTTGAACAGTATGAACAATAATGATGGACTACAAATATAGTTTGGCAACGAAAGGAAAGTGGATTTGCCCGGAGTGTGGCAAAAGGACTTTCGTTCTGTACGTTGACGGTGACGAAAATCCGCTTGACCTGTCGGTCGGAAAATGTGATCGTGCCGATAATTGTGCTTTTCATTATACACCGAAAATGTTCTTTCGTGATCATGGCAACATGAACAACAGGTTTGAAAGACCCCGGCCAAAATGGATAAGACCGATGCCGAAAGTTGAAAGACCGACATACCATGATCCTAAATCGGTTAGAGAGTCGATGATGAACGGCATGGTCAACAATCTTGTGACCTTTCTCAAGTCGGTGTTCACCGAACCGGGTGAGGACAAACGGATCGTTGAGGTTCTGAATGAATATTACCTCGGCAACAACGACCACTGGCAGGGTGCGACAGTATTTTGGCGTATCGATCAATTCGGAAACATTCATTCCGGAAAAGTGATGTTGTATGATCCGGCTACCGGAAAGAGGGTCAAAGAACCATTTAACAAAGTGACATGGTTCCACACGATCAAAAAGATTCAAGGCTTCAAAATAAGCCCGTGTCTGTTCGGTCAGCACTTGATCGGCAAGATTGATCAAGGGGATAATGTAATAGTCGTAGAAAGCGAGAAAACGGCTATTCTGACACGATTAGCATTCTCTGACGGATTAGGGGTCGCAACCGGAGGTAGTGAAAACTTTCAAAAGAAGAATTGTAAAACGTTGAGGGGATGCAAAGTCATTGTCATTCCGGATCAAGGCAAGTTCCATGAATGGAGATCGAGAGCGTTGGAGATCAAACCTATCTGTCAATCGATCCGAGTTCTTGATATTATGGAATATGAGTCCCGGAACGATGGTGATGATATCGGTGATCTGATCGTTGAGGTTTGGCAGAACCACTGTCAAAGTGAATTGCTGCAGATGCTCAAAAGATCATTCAGCCGTTGCAAACCTTTGTGACGGTTATTGTTCACAAGCGTTCACGGTGTTCACGGTGTTCACGGTTGAATAAGCGTTCATATCGTTCATGCCGTTCACACGTATCGTGAACGTGAACACTTGATCAAGAGGGCTGACTCTTTTATCGGTCAAAGGAGGGATTCAAATCCATGCCCCCTCCTTTTTCTCCTTTCCTCATATTGAATCTTTTTCGGTTTTGACAATTGATTTTCAATAACTTAAAAACAAGAGGATGAGAATGATTGACATTCGGTGACGATCAGAGTGATCGTGACCGGGTAGGGGGTGCAAATCTCTACGCCAAAAGTCGCCAAGACCCCACAACCAAAAAAGAAACCACAAAGTCGAAAAATAGAGTGAATCAGAATCAACGTCATAGTCTGTTGGATCGCCTTGACACCTCAACCCTTACCCGGATATTTGAACACATTTCGTGATAAATAATATCGATTTTTTATAACCTTTCTGCAATTCTTATTAAATTAGCAGGGATATCTATACTAACACTGCAAAACATGAGTTAATAGAATATGAAAAAAATATTAATAGCCATACTGGCAGTGCTAATGTCGGTTGGTTGCATGGAAATCAGTTCGGAAACCCCGAACGTAGAGAAGATAATGCGCAATGTGCGTAGTTTTGAAAGCACGATGTCATCAGTTGCGTGGCATCGCAAGTATTATCCGGTGAAATTTGATTCGCTCCGTACAATCAAGCATCCGGAAGATACATCTATGCTGATTGGGTATAGTATCATCCACACTTTCGCAAGCGTAAAGAATCCGACTTTCGGGCAGTTAAGGGAATGCATCTATTACATCACACCGGACTATCGGGTCGTTGAAGGCAGGAACGCAAGGGAGCAGTACCGCCACGATGCGGATTCCATCGGGATTGAAGAATTATTGAAAAAATATAATCATGGCAACAGATCCCAATAAAGCGATCTACAACTCAACGACCGAAAAAGCAATGTGGTTGGCACGCAAAACGTCAAACACCTTCGGGGTGATCTTCCTCATCATCGCTGGACTGTCATTCCTGGCATTAATCTTCGATGCACCGGATGAATTATGGGCGGTGCTTGGTTCTGCGGTCGTGATGGGAGTTCTGTTTCTACTTACCGGAACTTTCTTCCGCTGGTTGGCGAGAGCGAGCGTAGCGATGGAAACATACATCTACAACGATGCTTTGAACAAGGCGGAAAAAGCAGAGAGAGAAAAGGTCGAATTGGCAGAGAAAGGAACTGATTAGGAGCAGAAAACCGCAAGCAATCACAAAGTCTAAAGGCAACAAGAGGTTCCGGAAATCAAAAAATATACTATCTTTGTAGTGTTGCCGAAAGGTGATATTATTTCAACCAAACGCCATTGGATCGAGAGGTTCAAGGGCGTTTTTTTAATGTCTTTTTCGATTAAATCGGCAAATAGTCGGCAAAAACTTAAATCAAAAATTGCCAACTATTGAATAATCAAATGGTTGGCAATTATATTTAGTAGTCCCTACAGGAATCGAACCTGTATTTAAGGTTTAGGAAACCTCCGTTCTATCCGTTGAACTAAGGGACCAATGTTCTTCGGAAGCAGAGAGCGGACTTATTCCGCGCTCTTCACAATGATTTGACGACCTCTGTAGTAACCGCATTCCGGGCAGATGTGATGAAACATCACCGTTGCGCCGCAATTCGAGCATGTCGAAAGCGTGGGAACCGGTGCAAGATCGTGGGTTCTTCTCTTGTCTCTTCTCTGTTTGGAGACCTTGCGTTTCGGATGTGCCATAATTGTATTCTTTTAAATCTATTATTCCTTATTCATCAAATCCTTAAGCGATGCAAAGGGGGTTTCCGCGCAACTTTCAGCGGATTCTTGTACAACTTGAGGATTCAAATACTGCATGACGACGGGATTGCATCCGCCCGCTTCGTGGAAGCGCTGGATCGGCAGGGATAGGCAGGCATAGTCGTAAACTATCTGGCACAGGTCCAGCACGCCTTCCCCTTCCTTCAGATAGACGATTTCACGCCCCTCTTCCATCTCCTCTTCACTTTCCGCCGTCTCCGCGCCGAACTTGACGCTGAGCATGAAACCCGTGGAAACCGGCATGACCAGATCTTCAAGGCACCTGTCGCAAAGGACCGTCAGGCTTCCGTCTATTTCACAATCGACCCCGATGTAGTCTCCCGATTTTTCAACCACCGCATCCACCGTCAGATCGGCATCCAATATCTCTGAATTCTCAAATTGTGCAAAGAACGCTTTCCCGGCGTACCAGCGGAATTCCGTCCGCCCAGACGCCAATCCATTCATAGGAACTGTTAAAATTTCTTTCATAGGTCCGACAAATAGATTCAAGGGGATGCAAAGGTACAAAAAAAATCTGAATAAAAATCTTTTAAGGAGATGATTGACTATTCGTCATCCCCGCCATTGCCAGCACGTTTACGGTCCGAAGGACTGAGCATGATCTTGCGTATCCGCATATGGTGCGGAGTCACCTCGACCAGTTCGTCCTCGCGGATATATTCCAACATTTCCTCCAGCGACATCTTGATGGCGGGAGGAAGGATGATCTTCTCGTCCGAGCCGGCAGCGCGCACGTTGGTGAGTTTCTTGGTCTTGCAGATGTTGATGTTGAGATCCCGTTCGCGCGTGTGCTCACCCACCACTTCCCCGCAGTAGATTTCCTCACCGGGTTCGACGAAGAATTTGCCGCGGTCCAGGAGTTTGTGCATGGAGTAGGCAATGGCTTCTCCAGTCTCCAGAGACACCAGGGAGCCGTTGGTCCGGCTGTCGATTTCCCCCTTGAAGGGCTGGTATTCCTTGTAGCGGTGCGCCATGATGGCCTCGCCCTGGGTGGCGGTAAGCAGGTTGCTCCGCAGACCCATGAGGCCGCGGGTCGGAATGTCGAAATCGAGAAGGATACGGTCGCCTCGGGGCTCCATATGCAGCAAGGCGCCTTTCCGCCGCGTGGCAAGCTCGATGGCCGTGCCCACGAAGGCTTCCGGAACTTCGATCGTAAGATTCTCGATCGGTTCGCAGCGCTGCCCGTTGATGGTCTTGTCCAGCACCTTCGGCTGGCCGACCTGAAGTTCGAAGCCCTCCCGACGCATCTCTTCGATAAGAACGGACAGGTGAAGGACGCCGCGTCCGTAGACGATGAACGAGTCTGCGTTCATCCCAGGCTTGACCTTCAGTGCCAGGTTCTTTTCCAATTCCTTGTCAAGACGATCCTTGATGTGCCTGGAAGTCACGAATTTTCCGTCCCTTCCGAAAAAGGGGGAATTGTTGATGCTGAACAGCATGCTCATCGTAGGCTCGTCGATGGAGATTGGCGGCAGGGCTTCGGGCTTCTCGTAGTCAGCGATGGTGTCCCCGATCTCGAAGCCGTCGATGCCGACGACAGCGCAGATGTCACCGCAGCGAACTTGATCGACATTGGCCTTTCCCAGCCCGTCGAAGATCATCAGTTGCTTGATCTTGTGCTTCTCGATCTGGTCGTACCGCTTGCAGAGGCTGACCTGCATACCGGAGACGAGCGTTCCGCGGGTCACCTTCCCGACGGCGATCCGGCCGACGTAGGGGGAATATTCCAATGAGGTGACCTGCATCTGAACCGTTCCTTCCACGACCTCAGGGGCCGGGATTTCCGAAAGAATGGCATCCAGCAGCGGAGTGATGTCGCCCGACGGCGTTTTCCAGTCGTCCGACATCCAGCTCTGCTTGGCGCTTCCGAAGATGGTCTTGAAGTCCAACTGCTCCTCCGAGGCGTTCAGGGCGCACATCAGGTCGAAGACTTCTTCCTGGACCTCGTCCGGGCGGCAGTTCGGCTTATCGATCTTGTTGATGACCACGATCGGCTTCTTGCCGAGTTCCAGCGCTTTCTGAAGCACGAACCGAGTCTGGGGCATGCAACCTTCGAAGGCGTCCACCAGCAGGAGGACACCGTCGGCCATGTTCAACACGCGTTCCACTTCCCCGCCGAAGTCGCTGTGGCCGGGAGTATCGATGATGTTGATCTTGAATCCTTTGTAATTTACCGAAACATTCTTCGCAAGGATGGTGATGCCTCGCTCCCGCTCGATGTCGTTGCTGTCGAGAATCAATTGCCCGAGATTTTCGGGCTGACGCACCAGGTTCGCTTGGTAGATCATCCTGTCCACGAGTGTCGTCTTGCCGTGGTCAACGTGCGCGATCAGCGCTATGTTTCTGATTTCCTGCATAATACTATCGTCCTGAGGCCTTGCGGGGCCTTTGCGTCCATACCAAATTAAATCCTGCAAAATTACGGAAATCCTGCAGAATTATGAAAAATATAGGAAATTATGTTTACTCCCCGAGCAGCCCGGACAAAGCATTCCCGACCTTTTCGAAACTGAAGCCCGACAGGATCAAATCCATCCGAGCCCGGATGCGGTCGTTGCACAGATTGCCGAGGGAGCCTTCGTGCGTATGGCGCAGGGTTCCGCGAAAGGCGAAGGTGCCGGAGCGAATCGCGTCGGCGACCTGACGGTACGCGTCCCGGAAGGGGACGCCTGAAGCGGCCAGCCGGTTGACTTCTTCGACGCTGAACGCCAGCCGGTACTTCGGATCTTCCATCGCGTCCGTCCGGACCTCCATCCCCGCGACGGCATATTCCACGATGTCAAGACAATCGTCCAATTCCTCGAAGATGGGGAAGAAGACTTCCTTGAGCAGTTGCATATCCCTGAAGTAGCCGCTCGGAAGGTTTCCCGAAATCAAGCGAATGTCGTTTACCGGCCCCTGCAGCTTGTTGCAGCGCGCCCGGACGAGTTCGAACACATCCGGATTTTTCTTGTGGGGCATGATGCTGGAACCGGTGGTCAGGGGGTCCGGAAGATGAATGAAGCCGAAATTCTGGCTGGAGAAAAGGCAGCCGTCCCAGGCCAGCCGTCCGAGGGTTTCGGCCACGGAAGCATAGGCAAACGCCACGATCCGCTCCATCTTTCCCCGGGTCATCTGCGCGTACACGGAGTTGTAGTTCAGGTCTTCAAAACCCAGCAAAGCGGTCGTCATCGCGCGGTTCAGCGGGGCGGAGGATCCGTACCCGGCCGCCGATCCGAGCGGGTTGCGATTGACGAAATCCCACGCTGCCTTCATGGACAGCAGGTCGCCGGAAAGGCTCTCCGCATAGGCCCCGAACCATAGTCCGAAAGAAGAAGGCATGGCCACTTGCAGATGCGTATAGCCGGGAATCAGAACATCCTTGTACCGTTCGCTGGCCTCCTGAAGAGCTGTAAAAAGGCTGTGAATCTTCCCCACGGTCTTTTCGATCCGGGCCCGGGCGAAGAGATTCAAGTCCACCAGAACCTGGTCGTTGCGAGACCGGCCGGTGTGTACCTTCTTTCCGATCTCGCCCAGTTTTCGGGTGAGCATCAGTTCCACCTGCGAATGGATGTCCTCCACGTCCGGCTCGATGACGAAGGCTCCTTGTTCGGCCAATCGGTAGAGGGCGCGAAGTTCCGGAAGCAGAGCATCCAGTTCTTCCCGCGTCAGCAGTCCGACGCTTTCAAGCATGGTGATGTGGGCGATGGTGCCCAGAATGTCGAACGGGGCGAGCTGCAGATCCAGTTCCCGGTCCTTTCCGACCGTGAAAGCGTCGATCTTCGCATCCGCCTTGAATCCTTTATCCCAAAGTTTTGCCATGATCCGATTTGTTTCGTTCCACGCCTGGACAGGCAGCGCCTGTCCTTCCAACAAATATAATGAATATTCCCGACGTGCAGTCAGGATCTACCGGATTGAAGACCCTTTCCGAAAACCGCCGGAAGATTTTCTGCAAACCACGGCCGCGTCCCCACCACTTGCAGGCGGCCACAGGGTGTATTCACCCGGCAATACCCCCCTTTAAACGCCCATTTTGCCGCCCCCAACCACCTTGCACGGTCTCCCACAGCACTATCTCCCGGCCGTGCTTTGAATATTTTCAGCAGTACGCAGGACCCGGATACAGGGAATGTCATTCAAAAAATGTTTTCTGCAATTCCTACGAAGGCCGGCGGGAGGCATCCACAGGCCTCTTTGTAAGTTTTTGTTTGTAAGAAAATTACAAAGAGAACAATGGAAGACGATGCTGAAAAGCATGGAAGCATCCACGGGCTTCGTCGCAAGTTCCTGTTTATGAAATATTTGCAAAAACCGCCATGGATGCCTGTGCCGGACCGCGGACTGGGGGTTGAGGCTTGAACGTAATGCAAAGTATCCGGAATTCAGAACGTACATTGCAAAGAATCTTTCGAAAATTGATTATTTTTGGGTGAGTAGATTCATATTAAAAACCAACGCATCATGAGACATCAACTTATCTTCATCAGCGCGCTTGCAGCGCTCACCTTCGCTTCTTGCGTGAAGCAGGAGACAAAAGAGACTGTCTTCCAGTCGGAATTCAAGTACACACTCGAGCAGAACGACTCCTGTAATTTGGAGATCGTCTATTCGCTCGCCTATTACGAGACATTTGCCGGCGGGGATGAACTTCGCGACAAGCTCAACGGCACGATCGTCGAACTCTGCTTCAATGAAAGTCAAGCGGGAAAGACAGTCCGGGAGGCCTTCGACGACTACTGCAAGCACGCTGCGGAAGAATATCAGAAAGATGCCGGAGAACTCTACCAGGATATAGCGAACAATCTGGAAGAGGACGAGGAATTCCTGTGGAGCATTTGCCGCTGGTCGGAAAACGTGAGCAGCGAGTTCAGGGGGCGCGTCGAGAACCTGCAGACCTATTGCGTATTCACCTACAACTACCTGGGCGGAGCGCACGGAATGAATTATGAATCCCTGTACCTTCTGGATCTCAAGAGCGGGGAAAGGGTGCGGGAAGAAGAATTGTTCAAGGAAGGCTATGCGGAACCGGTCGCGGCCTTGATCCGGAAATATGCCGAAAAGAAATACTCGAGCGAAGGAGAAGAGGATTTCACGTACGATTTGTTCACCATCGAGGGACTCGTTCCGAACGGATGCTGCGGTGTGTCCGAGGAAGGCATCACCTGGAACTATCAGCCGTATGAGATCGCCAGCTACGCGGCGGGCGTCATTTCGGTGACCGTTCCATGGGAGGCCCTTCAGAAGCTGCTCGCCCAGGAATACCCCGCGTCCCGCTAGTCCAGCGCCAGCCCGTCCAGCAGATTCACGTACGTCTCCACCGCGGACCGGATTTCGGTGAGCAGAATGAACTCATCCGCGGAATGCGAGCGAGCGGAGTCGCCCGGCCCGATCTTCAGCGTCGGGAAGGGAACCAGCGCCTGGTTGCTCGTCGTCGGTGATCCGAACGGGGTAAGCCCCAGCGACAAGCCTCTGCGCACGACGGGATGATCCATCGACAGCGAAGAACTGCCGAGGCGGGTGGACCGCTCCCGGACTTCGCACTCCACGGAATGCTTGATGATTTCCAGAAGCTCGGCATTAGAATACAGCCCGTTCGCGCGGACATCCACGACAAAGGCGCACACATCCGGAATCACGTTGTGCTGCGTTCCGGCATTGACCTGGGTCACGGACATCTTCACCGGACCCAGGAAGGGAGATATCTTGGGGAAGGTGTAGTCCCGGAACCATTCGATCGGACCGAGCGCCTTGTAGATCGCATTAACGCCCTCGTCACGGGCCGCGTGTCCGCTTTTCCCGCGCACAGTACAGTCCAGCACCATCAACCCCTTTTCCGCCACGGCCATATTCATGCCCGTCGGCTCTCCGATCACGCCGAAATCCACCTTCCCCAGATCGGGCAGGATGGATTCGATGCCGCCGGGCCCGCTGATCTCCTCCTCCGCCGTAGCCGTAAAGAGGAGCCGATAGGGTTGCGGATGCTCCGTGAGCCGGACATAAGCTTCCAGCAAAGCGACCAGGCTTCCCCCGTCGTCGTTGCTCCCGAGTCCGTACAGTTTCCCGTCCTCTTCGACCGGCGTGAAAGGATCCCGGGTGTAGCCGGCGGCAGGCCTGACGGTGTCGATGTGAGCGTTCAGAAGAATGGTCGGCCGGTCGTCCGGAACGGAGGATTCCACCCAGAGATTGTTGCCCTTCCGCTGCACCTCGAATCCCTCGTTCCGCATCCAGGCCTCCAGGAAATCACAGGCTTCCTTCTCTTCGCGGCTGAAGGAAGGAATCCGGATCAGATCTTTCAACAATTGAAGAGTATCCATGACTCAGTCGTCCGTCTCCGGATCGGCCTGGATGGTCGTTCCCGAACCAAGTTGCGACGCGGAGGTAATGACAACCCTGCGGACGCCCGCATCGATGGCGTTGAAGGCATTCTGTAACTTGGGAATCATGCCTGCGGAGACCGTTCCCGATGAAACCAAGGATTCGAAATCGGCCTTGGCGATGGTCGGAATCACGCTGTCGGGATCATTCACGTCGGAAAGCACCCCGGGCATCGAGGAGGTGAAAGTCAAGGTCACATCGTAGAGCGGCGTCAATGCTTGAGCCGCTGCCGAAGCGATGGTGTCGGCGTTCGTATTCAGCATGTTCCCCTCCTTGTCGTGGGTCAGCGGAGCCAGGACGGGAACCGCGCCGGCGTCCAAAAGGCTCTTCAGCGCCTGGACATTGACATATTTGATGTCTCCGACAAAACCGAAATTCACCAGTTCGACCGGACGCTTGACGCTCATGATGATGTTCATGTCCGCCCCGGTTAGGCCGATGGCGTTGACTCCGAGAGCCTGCAGGCGGGCCACGACGTCTTTGTTGACCAAACCGCCGTAGACCATCGTCACCACTTTGAGCATCTCCGCGCTGGTGATGCGCCGGCCGTCGATCATCCGGGTCTCCACGCCCAGCTTCTCCGCCAGGGCCGTGGCGATCTTTCCACCTCCGTGGACCAAAATTTTAAGTCCCCTCAAACTGGAGAAAGACATCAGCAGCGACTGCAAGGAATCTTCGTCCTCGACGACGGGTCCCCCGACTTTGATAATGTTCAGTTGTTCTTTCATTGAATATCCTCCAACATTCGTTTCATGACGACCTGAGCCGAGACGACGCGGTTCGCCGCCTCCGGGATCACGAGGCTGCGGAGAGAATCAATCACCTCGTCGGTCACGATCATATTCCTGCGCACAGGCAGGCAGTGCATGAAAAACGCGTTGTTCGTTACGTCCATCTGCCGTTTTCCGACAGTCCAGTTCCGGTCCCGGCTCAGGATCTCCCCGTACCGGACATATGAAGACCAGTTCTTGGCATAGACAAAGTCGGCTCCTTCAAACGCCTTCATCTGGTCATATTCAACGCGCGCCTTCCCGACGAAGCCGGGATCCAGTTCATAGCCTTCCGGATGCGTGATCACGAAGTCCACATCGGCTGCGTTCATCCACTCCGCGAAGGAGTTCGGAACGGCTTGAGGCAGGGCTCGCGGGTGGGGAGCCCAGGTCATCACCACCTTGGGTCGGGATACTGTTTTGTATTCCTCGATGGTGAGCAGATCCGCGAACGCCTGACAAGGGTGCACCGTGCCGGATTCCAGGCTGATGACGGGTTTTCCCGAATAGTCGATGAACTGTTTGAGAATGGTTTCGTTGTAGTCGAAGTCCCGGTCCTGAAGGCCGGCGAAGGAACGCACGCCGATGAGGTCGCAGTAACTGCCGATCACCGGGATCGCCTCGCGCAGGTGCTCGGGCTTGTCTCCGTCCATCACCACGCCCATCTCCGTCTCAAGTTTCCAGCTGTCTCCGTTGACATTCAGGACGATGGCGTTCATGCCGAGGTTCAACGCGGCCTTCTGGCTGCTGAGACGGGTGCGCAGGCTGCTGTTGAAAAAGATCAGGATGACGGTCTTGTTCTTGCCGAGCTCCTGCCAGGCAAAGGGGGTCGCCTTCACCTGCTTGGCTTCGTCCAGCGCCCGACGCAGGTCGCCGATGTCGTGTACATGCAGAAAACTTTTCATTTGAATGTTCGTTTTATCTATGGAAATCAATAACTTACAGTACCGCGGAAAGAGCGGAGACAAAGGTGTCCACATCGTCCCGGGTCGTGACTAGCGGGGCGAGAAGCCGGAGCATGGAAGTGCCGGAGAATCCTGTGAAAACATGCTGTTCGAAGAGCAGTTTCCGGCGGAGCTCGACGGCGGATTCGTGGAACTCGATACCCAGCATCAGTCCGCGTCCGCGCACTTCCTTGATGCGGGGGGAAGCCGGGATCCGCGCCTTGAGATAATCCCCGACCTCGCGGGCATTCTCGATGAGTCGCTCTTCGCGGATGATGTCCGCAACGGCGATCGCGGCGGCCATGGCCAGGTAATTCCCCCCGAAGGTGGTGCCGAGCATCCCTTTGGTCGCCTTGAATTCCGGAGAAATCAGGACGCCTCCGATCGGGAAGCCGTTCGCCATTCCCTTGGCGACGGTGACAAGGTCCGGTTCGATGCCGGCCCATTGATAGGCGAAATACTTCCCGGTCCGCCCGCAACCGCTCTGGATTTCATCCAGGATGAGTACGGTTCCGTATTCCTTCGTCACGCGGCGCAAGTCCTGCAGGAAGGAATCCTCGGGTATCCGGATGCCGCCGACTCCCTGGATCCCCTCGATGATCACCCCGGCGACGTCGCCCTTGGCGAGCTCCGCCTCCACGGCATCGATGTCGTTCAAGTCCACGAAGGTGACCTTCTGACGGGCATTGAACGGGGCGATGATCTTGGGGTTGTCGGTGACCGCAACGGCGGCGGACGTCCGGCCGTGGAAGCTGTGGCGGAATGCCAGCATGCGGTCCTTCCCGGTATGGAAGGACGCAAGCTTGACGGCATTTTCGTTGGCTTCGGCTCCGGAGTTGACGAGAAACAGGGAATAGTCCTCCAGATCGGAGAGTTCTCCGATCTTGCGGGCCAGTTCAACCTGCATGGGGTTGATCACGCTGTTGGAGTAGAAGCCGATTTTGTTAAGTTGTTCTGTTATGGCGGTCACATACGCGGGATGGCAGTGACCGACCGAAATCACGGCATGGCCGGAATAGAAGTCCAGGTATTCCCGGCCCTCCTCGTCCCACAGGCGCGTGCCTTTCGCGCGCACCGGCGTTATATCGAATAATGAATATACATCAAAAAGTTTCATGCTTCAAATCTTCTCTTCTTTTTTTCCTTTTTCTCGGAGGGTGTGTCCCTGCGGACCAAGTCCCTCCCACGCTGGGCGTGGGCCCCTCCCGTTCATGGAGCCACGGGCGGCTACAGTCCGCAGGGACACACCCTCCGAAACACTCCAAGTCCACAAGCGGCTACAGTCCGCAGGGACATACCCTCCGAAACAAAATAAATTGCCAAACCTGTCATCAAAATCGGGTTCCTTTAAGGTGGAGGCCGGTGTCTTCGGGCAGTCCGAACACGAGGTTCATGTTCTGGACGGCTTGTCCCGAAGCCCCCTTCACCAGATTGTCGATCACGCTGATGACGTGCAGTTTGTCCCCGTATTTGCGGACATGCAGCACGCATTTATTGGTGTTCACCACCATCTTCATGTCCGGATTGGTCTCGATCACATGCACGAAGGGCTCGGCGGCGTAATAGTCCTTGTACAGGGCGACTGCCGCTTCCTCGGTCAATCCGCAATCGAAATAGACCGAAGCCAGGATGCCCCGGGTGAAGTTGCCGCGCACCGGCACGAAATTGATCGCTCCCTTCCAGGAAGGCGCCAGCAGGTGGAGAACCTCGCCGATCTCCCCGAGATGCTGGTGCGTGAAAGCCTTGTAGACGGAAAGATTGTTGTCGCGCCAACTGAAATGCGTCGTTGCGGACGGGGCCTGTCCCGCGCCGGTGGAGCCGGTGATGCCGGTCACATGGATTTCGGGAAGGCGGTCCGCCCGAGCCATCGGCAGCAGCGCCAGTTCGATGCAGGTCGCGAAGCAGCCCGGATTGGCGATGTGCTTCGCGCCCTGGATCCGGCTCCGGAATGCTTCCGGAAGACCGTAGACGAAACCTTCCGCGTCGGCTTCGAGCCGGAAATCGTTGCTCAGGTCGATGATGGCGCCTTGGTAGCTATCCGGCAGGTTATGGACGAAATCCTTGGATTTGCCGTGGCCGGAACACAGGAACAGTACGTCCGGGCAGGTTTCCGGGTTCGAAAGGAAAGGAAGCGCTTCGTCGCAAAAATGCAGATCCGTCTCGCCGAGGAGGTCCGCATGGGCAGACGAAACAGGCTCTCCCGCATGCGAGGCGCTCTGCGCGAAGACAATCCGGGCTGCGGGGTGCTGTACGACAATCCGCAACAGTTCCCCGGCGGTGTAGCCGGCGGCTCCGATGATACCGATGCGTATGGGGGTCCGTTCGTTCATCTACAGCTCCTTTTCCAATTGTTCGCCTTCCTCCTTGTGGGCCTGGTAGTACACTTTCAGCGGAGTGGAAAGCACTTTGATGAAGCCCTTCGCATCCTCCGAAGTCCACCCCTTCTGCGTCTCGCCATATTCTCCGAGCTTGGTCTTCACCAAATCCGCGGGTGAATCCACCCCGACCGTGGAGAAGGAATACGGACGCAGTTCCATCGTCACCTCGCCGGTCACGTTGCGTTGACTGCTGTCCAACAGGGCCTCGATGTCCCGCATCACGGGCTCAAGGTACTGGCTTTCATGCAGGAACATCCCGTACCAGTTCGCGACCTGGTCCTTCCAGTATTGCTGCCACTTGCTGAGGGTGAATTTTTCCAGGAACTTGTGTGCGGCGATGATCAGCATCGGGGCTGCCGCTTCGAAGCCGACGCGTCCCTTGATGCCGATGATGGTGTCTCCCACATGCATGTCCCGTCCGATTCCGTAGGGCGCGGCAATGGCTTCAACAGCCTGGATGGCCTTCACCTTGTCGGAGAAACGCTCGCCGTTGACACCGACGAGTTCTCCTTTTTCGAAAGCGAGACGGATCCGCTCGGATCCCGACTTGGTGACCTGCTTGAGGTAAGCCTCTTCCGGAAGCCCCTGCTTTGAATCCAGAATCTCTCCGCCGCAGATGGAGGTACCCCAGAGACCGACGTTGTAGGAATATTTCAACTTCGCGAAATCAGCTTTGAAACCGTGCTTGTTCAGGTAGTCCACCTCGAACTGGCGCGTCAGAACCATGTCCCGGGTCAGGGTGATGATTTCCATCTCCGGCGCCATCACCTGGAAGGTCATGTCGAAGCGGACCTGGTCGTTGCCCGCCCCGGTCGAACCGTGCGCGATGGCGTCCGCCCCGATCTGCTTGGCGTACCGGGCGACGGCGATCGCCTGGAAGATGCGTTCGGAAGAAACGGAGACCGGATAGGTTCCGTTCCGGAGCACATTGCCGAAGATCATGTAGCGGATACTCTTTTCGTAATATTCCTTTGTCACATCCAGGGTGACATATTCTTTGGCGCCCAACGCGTATGCCCGGGCTTCGTTTTCCTTGCGCTGGGCCTCGCTGAATCCGCCGGTGTCGGCGCAGGCGGCGTAGACCTCGCAATTCATTTCACGGATAAGGTACATAACGGTGAACGAGGTGTCCAGCCCACCGCTGTAGGCAACTACAACTTTTTTCTTTTTCATATTCCGATTCATTTTCATTCAACATTTTCATCAATCGCCTTGATTCGCTCCAGCACCTCGTCGGAAATCTTCGCAGGCAGGTGCTCGGTCGGGTCGAACAGCATGCCGGTACAGATGCAGTACTTGCGGTCGGTCCGGCGCAGCACGTCCACGTTGATGCAGCCGTCGCAGCCCTTCCAGAAGGCCTCATCCTCCGTCAGTTCTTCGAAGGTAACCGGCTTGTAACCCAGCCGGGTGTTCATGGCCATCACGGCGGCTCCGCTCGTAAGGCTGAAGATCTTCGCATGCGGCCAGCGCGTGCGGGCGAGCGAAAAGGTCATGTCCTTGATGCGTTTCGCCAGGCCAAGCCCGCGGAAGTCGGGATGGACGATCAGTCCGGAAGTCGTCACGTAGTGTTTGTCCTCCCAGGTCTCGATGTAGCTGAAACCGGCGAACCGATCCCCTTTCAAGGCGATGACGGCCTTGGCTTCCCGGATCTTCAGGGCAAGGTACTCCGGCTTTCGTTTCGCGATGCCGGTCCCCCGGATATTGGCGGCCTCTTCAATCGTGGCCAGTATTTCGTCGACGTATTTCAGGTGCTCTTCGGAAGCCACCTCTACCACGAAATCGTCTTGGTTCATCATTTTGATATGCATTTGTCTTTAACCCCCGGGAAGATTCCGTCGAGGATTTGTTCTATTTCACTATACGGGTGCCCTTCCCGCAGGACCAGCAGGATCGTATCGTCCCCTGCCAAGGTTCCCATGATCTCTTTGCTCTTCATCCCGTCGAGGATCGAGGCGATCATGTTGGCGTGTCCCGGACGGGTCCGGATCACGGCCAGGGAGCCGGAAAATTCCAGACTGATGATGCTGTCCACCTGACGCAGTCCCGTCGTCTGACGGATTTCGGCATCCGGGGACGGCAGCCGGTAAAAATATCCGGCTTCGTCATGGGCCTTGTAAATTCTCATTTCGCGGATGTCCCGGGAGAGGGTTGCCTGGGCGACGTTGAACCCCCGCTGCTTCATGAGCGCGGACAACTCCTCCTGGTTCGAGATTGTATGATCCCGTACCAACTGCCTCAACATCCTTTGTCTATCCTGTTTACCTCCCATTAGACAGTATAATTATTCACTCCTTCCCACAAAGATATGGATAATTTTCCATATTCTATTCATTTTTCTTGAAATATTTTCCAAAATCGAATTTTGTCGTATTTTTGTCGCGTTATGACAGAGAAAATTATCATCTTGGATTTCGGTTCACAGGTCACCCAGCTCATCGGCCGCCGCCTGCGCGAACTGAATGTCTTCTGCGAGATCTATCCGTATAACAAATGCCCGGAATTGACCCCGGATGTCAAGGGGATCATCCTGTCCGGAAGTCCCTGCTCGGTCCTGGACGCCAACGCCCCGCAGATCGACCTAACCTCCATCAAGGGGAAGCTGCCGCTGCTGGGGATCTGCTACGGCGCCCAGTATCTGGCGCACAAGTTCGGAGGCATCGTGGAAGGTTCCGCAGCCCGGGAATACGGGCGGGCGATGCTGGATGTCACGGATGCGGCGTCTCCTCTTTTTCAAGATGTTCCCGCTCGCTCCGAGGTCTGGATGTCGCGCGGAGACAGGATTTCGAAACTGCCCGACGGAGCCGTGCCCATCGCCTCCGCGGAGGGTGTCCGGTATGCGGCCTTCCATATTCAGGGAGAACCTACGTTCGGGATTCAGTTCCATCCGGAGGTCTTCCACACCACGGAAGGGTCGCGGATCCTGAGTAACTTCGCGAAGCGGATCTGCGGATGCAAGGGCGATTGGACTCCCGCGTCCTTCATTGAGGCGACCGTGGCCGAACTGCGGGAGAAAATCGGACCGGACCGGGTAATCCTCGGCCTGAGCGGCGGCGTCGATTCCACCGTGACGGGAGTGCTCCTCAACAAGGCCATCGGACACCAGCTAACCTGCATCTTCGTGAACAACGGATTGCTGCGGAAGAATGAATATGAAGAAGTGATCGCCTCGTACCGGGACATGGACCTCAACGTGATCGGGGCCGACGCTGCCCGGGACTTCGTTTCCGCGCTGGCGGGGGTGACCGATCCCGAGCGCAAACGGAAGATCATCGGGGCGAAGTTCATCGAAACCTTCGAACGCTACGCCTGCCGGATTTCCGGGGCGCGCTGGCTGGCCCAGGGCACGATCTACCCGGACGTGATTGAATCGGCAGGCATCGAAGGCGTCGCTTCCAAGATCAAGTCGCACCACAATGTGGGCGGTATGCCGGACAAAATGAATTTGAAGATCGTGGAGCCGCTGCGCATGCTGTTCAAGGACGAAGTACGCCGCGTCGGACGCGCCCTCGGCATCAAGGAAGAACTGGTAGGACGGCATCCCTTCCCGGGGCCTTCGCTGGCCATCCGGATTGTCGGAGACGTCACGGAGGAGAAACTGAATGTGCTCCGTGAGGCCGACGACATCTTCATCAAGGCGCTGCGGAACTACGACTGCAGCGCCCTGCACCTGCCCTGCGCTTCGGATCCCCGGATTGAGGCATCCAATCTCTACGATGCGATCTGGCAGGCCGGCGTGATCCTGCTGCCGGTGAAGAGCGTCGGGGTGATGGGCGACGAACGAACGTACGAGAATCCGGTCGCGCTGCGGGCCGTGGTGTCCACGGACGCGATGACGGCCGACTGGTTCCGCTTCCCGTACGACTTCCTGGCCCGCGTGAGCAACGACATCATCAACAAAGTCCGCGGAGTCAACCGCGTCGTGTACGACATCTCCTCCAAACCGCCCGCAACGATCGAGTGGGAATAGGGGCTATCGGTGCCGCTTTTCCAGTTCGGCTTCCATATCATTGATGCCGAGCCCTTGGCTTTCCAGCAACACCAGCAGGTGGTAAACCAGGTCGGAAGCTTCGTACAAGAGCCTTTCGCGATCACCTTTCACGGCTTCGACAACGGTCTCGACGGCTTCTTCCCCCACTTTCTGCGCCATCCGCGGAACCCCGGCCTCGAACAGAGAGGTGGTGTAGGAACGTTCTGGCATTTCCCGGTGACGGTCGCGAATAATGCGCTGGAGGGCGCGGATGAATCCCAGGCTGGCGGGAACGGCGTCCCCCCAGCAGGTCTTTGTACCTTGGTGGCAGGTCGGGCCGTCGGGCCGGACGCGCACCAACAGAGTGTCCGCGTCGCAGTCCGAGGTGATTGAAACCAGATGCAGATAGTTCCCACTGGTCTCGCCCTTGGTCCACAAAGCGCGCCGGGAGCGGCTGTAAAAGGTGACCAGACCGGTTTCCTGGGTCTTCTCGAGGGCCTCGGCATTCATATAGCCGAGCATCAGCACCTGCAGGGTGTCTTCGTCCTGGACGATGGCCGGTACCAGCCCGTCCGTTCCTTTGGAACAATTCAATTCAGAAAATCGCAACATCGTTTGTCAAATTATTTCGTTCGGGGAAGGATCATCCGGACGGACGGGCACGCCGGCATCCGCAAGTTGCCTTTTCAAGTCCTTGATCCGGATTTCACCATAATGGAAAATGCTGGCGGCAAGGGCCGCATCCGCTTTCCCGCGGGTAAGTACATCCAAAATGTGTCGCATGTTTCCGGCTCCTCCGGAGGCGATGATCGGGATTGTTGTTTCATCGGCGAGACGGGCATAGGCGTCCACGGCATAGCCGTTCCGGGTGCCGTCGTGATCCATCGAGGTGAAGAGGATCTCCCCCGCTCCCCGCTCCTGAACTTCCCGGGCCCAGGAGTACAATTCCTTGTCCGTCGTTACCTTTCCTCCGTGCGTGGTCACCTGCCACAGTTGTTTCCCAGTAACATCCTGCCTGGCGTCGATGGCGACGACGATGAACCGCGAGCCGTATTTCGAGGCGATGCGGGTGATGAGGGTCGGATCCAGGACGGCGGCGGTGTTGATGGAGATCTTGTCGGCACCGGCATCCAGCAGTCGGGCCGCATCGTCGTAGGAAGAAATTCCTCCCCCGACCGTGAAAGGAATATCGATCCGATCCGCAATGCGCGACACCTGACCGGTGAAGGTCTTGCGGCCTTCCAAGGACGCGCTGATGTCCAGATAGACCAGTTCATCGGCCCCTTCCCGGGAATAGGCGATTCCCATTTCGACCGGATCGCCCACCTCCCGGAAGTCGACGAAATTGATTCCTTTGACCACCTTGCCTTCTTTCACATCCAGGCAAGGGATGATCCGTTTCACAAGCATATCAGAACAAGCTTTCGAGTTTGATTCTCCCTTCGTAAAGAGCCTTTCCCACGATGACCGCCCGGATGCCGGCGGCTTTCAGTTCCGCCAGTTGCTCGATCGTTCCGATCCCCCCGCTCACGACGATGTCCTGTCCGGGAAACTGCTGCTGGAGTCCGGCATAGAATTCCAGGTTGACCCCCCGGAGCATGCCGTCGCGGTCGATCTCGGTCACAATCACTTGTTTGATCCGGTCCCGCCAGGAGGAAATGGCATCTACAGCAGTCAGACGGGTGGTTTTCAGCCAGCCGTGCGTGGCCACCAAGCCTCCGCGCACATCAACGCCGAGGATGATCCTGTCTCCGTATCGATCGAGCCAAGCGGAGAAGGTGTCCGGGGCGGTGACTGCGATGCTGCCGCAGATCGCATACCGCGACCCCGCTTCCAGAACCGCTTCCAACGAGGCTTCCGACTTGATGCCGCCCCCGAATTCCACGACCAGCGAGGTCGCGGAAACGATGCTCCGGAGCACGTCCAGATTCTGCGGAGCCGCGGAACGGGCCCCGTCCAGATCGACCAGGTGCAGCCGCTTCGCTCCGGCTTGTTCAAAGGTCCGGGCGACTTCCACCGGGTCCGAGGAATATTCCTTCTTCCGTCCGTAATCCCCCTGGGTGAGGCGCACGCACCTTCCGCTGAGGATGTCGATTGCAGGGATGATGTCCATATTCAATAAGATTCAATAAAGTTTCTGAGGATGCGCGCCGCGCCGTCGTCTACGATCATAGCGTTCCTTTGCTGGAGGGAAGTTCGTAGGGGAACGGAGAGCGCGCGACCGCCATCCGGATCGCCCGGGCGAAGGCTTTGAAAATAGCTTCGGCCTTGTGGTGCTCGTTCTCTCCGCGCGCCGCGATGTGCAGGTTGCACCGGGCACCGGCAGAGACCGACTGAAAGAAATGCGGGAGGAGTTCCGTAGGCAGGTCGCCCACCTTCTCCCGCCGGAATTCAGCGCGCCACTGAAAGTCGATCCGACCTCCGAAATCAAGCAGGACCATGGCATCGCTGTCGTCCATCGGAAGCACGAAACCGTACCGACCGATGCCGAGCTTCGCCCCCAGGGTCTTGTCGATGGCCTCCCCGAGCACGATGCCGACATCCTCCACGGTGTGGTGTTCATCCACCTGCAAGTCTCCCTTCGCCTCCACCCGGAGTCCGACACCCCCGTGGTGGGGGATCTGCTCCAGCATATGATCGAAAAAGGGCAGTCCGGTCCGGATCGTCCCTCCGACAGGCCCGTCCAAATTCAATTCCAGAAGAATATCCGTTTCGCGGGTCTTCCGCCGGATCCGGACATGCCGGTCTCCCAACAGCTCGACCCCGTCCGCCGGTCCGGGAACCTCGATTCCCAGCGCGCGGAGCAGGCGGTCGTTCTCGGAAGGCGTTCCGATTGTAATCCGCAGACAACCTTCGCAGCCGGGGACGCGGGAGCGGTTCCGGACGATGATTTTCCGTTCGATGAGGCGCGTGTAGAGACCATCGGGATCCGTCACCTTCACCAGCAGGAAATTGGCGTCGCTCGGGTAGACACGCAACACGGACGGACTTTCCTGCAGCGCTTTCGCCACCCGGACGCGTTCGCCGAGAATCTCCCGGACATGGGCTTCCCGGACCGCGGGATCCAGTTTCGCGAGGACCATCTTCTGTGCCGGGTTGTTGATGTTGTAGGGATATTTCACCTTGTCGAGCAGTGCGGCCACACCGGGATCGGCGACCGCCAGCCCGACGCGGAGACCCGCCATTCCCCATGCCTTGGAGAGGGTCTGCAACACAACCAGGTTGGCATATTCCCGGGTCAAGGGGATAAGGGAAGGGCGTTCCGAAAAATCAATGTAGGCTTCGTCCAGCACGACGACTCCGGGAAAGCGTTTCAACAAGGAGACAATTTCCTCTGCCGGAAAGGAATTTCCGCTCGGATTGTTCGGAGAACAGAGAAACAGCAGTTTCGTATTCGCGTCCGCCGCCGCGAGCACGGCCTCCGCATCCAGCGAAAAGTCGGGGCGGAGGGGCGCTTCCCGAAAAGCGATGTCGTTGGTGGCCGCGGCAACGCTGTACATGCCGTAGCTCGGGGCGATGGAAACGGCATTGTCCAGTCCCGGACGGCAGAACACCCGGAAGAGCAGGTCGATCGCCTCGTCGCTGCCGTTTCCGAGGAAAAGCTGCTCCGGAGAAATACCTTTGAGCTCGGCAACCTTCTCCTTCAACGCCCGTTGCCGCGGATCCGGATACCGGTTCAATCCGTTTTCGTAGGGGCTTTCATTGGCGTCCAGGAAGACTTCAGGCCGTGACCCGCGGCATTCATCCCGGGCGGTAGAATAGGGCTCCAGCGCCAGGATGTTCGGGCGAACCCGCTTCAGTACTGCTTCTAGATTCATAATTCACTTCTTTTATCGTTTTCAAGCCGGATCTCGACAGCGGCGGCGTGGGAATCGAGGCCCTCCGCGCGCGCCAACGTACGGATGGTGCCGGCCAACCCCGCCAGACCCTCCTTTGTAAGTTCCTGGCAGGTCTGTCNGCGCAGGAAAGAGTCCACGCCGAGCCCGCTGAAAGAACGGGCCCAGCCGCTCGTGGGCAGGGTATGGTTCGTACCGGAGGCATAGTCCCCGGCGCTTTCCGGAGAATAGTTGCCGAGGAAGACGCTTCCGGCCGCATACACCGAATCCGCCGCTGCCCGGGGATCGCGCATCGCGATGATCAGATGTTCGGGAGCATATTCATTGGCGAAATCGATGCGATCCCTGCGGTCGTTCAGCACGATGGTCCGGCTGTTGTCCAAGGCTTTGCGGATGATGTCCCGACGGGCAAGACTCTCCGCTTGGCGATCGATTTCCGCCGTCACGCGTTCCGCGAAGGAGGCGGAAGCGCAAACCAGCATAGACTGGCTGTCCGGCCCGTGCTCGGCCTGGGAGAGCAGATCTGCCGCCACGAAGGCCGGGACGGCGGTGTCGTCCGCGAGAACCATCACTTCGGAAGGACCGGCAGGCATATCGACAGCGACATCGGACAGGCTTACCAACTGTTTGGCTTTCATCACATAGCGGTTTCCGGGTCCGAAAATCTTGTCGCGCCGGGAAACGGTTTCGGTTCCGTAGGCCATCGCCGCGATGGCTTGCGCGCCCCCGAGTTTGAACAAGTTCCGAACCCCGCAGAGACGCGCGGCATACACCACGGCAGGGTGAATCCGTCCGTCGGCTCCGGGCGGGGAACAAAGCAGCACATCCTCGCATCCCGCCACCCGGGCAGGGATGGCCAGCATGAGTACGGTGGAGAAGAGCGGAGCGCTTCCGCCGGGGATGTAGAGACCGACCCTCCGGATCGGAATCGCTTGCTGCGTACAGGTCACACCGGGAAAGGTTTCAACCCGGACAGGAGCGGGCAACTGGGCTTCATGAAACTTCCGGATCGCCGAAGCGGCCTTCTCGATGGCTTCCTTCAGATCTTCCGGAACTGCCGTAAAGGCTGCCTGAATCTCAGCCTCGCCGACCTGCAAGACCTCCTGCGGGGTTCCTGTCGCTGTCAGGCCGTCGAACTGCCGTTCGAAATCCAGCAGGGCGGCATCCCCGCGCAGACGGACACTTTGCAGAATGGATTCCACCCGCGCGGCGAGGACCGGGTCGTCATCGGCCGCGCGCCGGCAGAGCGGCGCCCATTGCGACCGGTCCGGTTCTATGAATAGCTTGAGAGACATCATTTACGCATCAAATCACCATTTTCTCGACGGAAAGAACCAGGATACCTTCCGCGCCGATCTCCTTGAGTTGTTCGATCTTGTCCCAGAGTACATCGGCGTCCACAACGGTGTGCAGGGAGGACCAACCGCTCTGCGCAAGGGGCAGAATCGTAGGGCTTCGCATCGCCGGCACGATCCGGATCGCGTCCTCGAGTTTTTCGTTCGGAACGTTCATCAAGAGGTATTTCTTTCCACGGCTGTCCTTGACCGCATTGAAACGGAACTTGATCTGCTCCAGGATTTTTCTTTTTTCGTCGGTCAGTTTCTTGCCGGCGATCAGCACGGCTTCCGAGAAAACCACTTTCTCCACTTCCACGAGTCCGTTGCTTACCAATGTGCCCCCGGAAGAGACAATGTCGAAGATCGCATCGCTCATCCCCACTGTAGGCGCGATTTCAACCGAGCCTGCGATCACGCTGATTTCGGCGGAAATACCGTGTTCTTTCAGAAACCCGCCCAGGATGTTCGGGTAGGAAGTCGCGATACGCTTGCCCCGGAAATAGGACAGCCCCGGATAGTTCTCCCCTTTGGGGATCGCGAGGGAGATCCGGCAGGCACCGAAACCGAGACGATCGACGACGTCGACCTGCTGTCCGCGCTCCAGGACTTCGTTGTAGCCCACGATGCCCAGATCCGCCACCCCCATCGCGACTGCCTGGGGGATGTCGTCGTCGCGGAGGAACAAGAGTTCGGCGGGAAAACTGTTCGACTGCGAAAGAAATTTCCGTTTGCTGTCATCGAACATGATACCCGCCTCGTCCAGCAGGGAGAGGCTCTGTTCGCTCAGGCGACCTTTCGCTTGAATTGCAATTCTCAACATGTTTTTCGCTCGTTATAGTATGTGAAAAAGGCCTGCGCCACGGAAGGGCAAGCCTTTTCGAAATATCTCATTGCAGGAAATACACGATCAACTTACCGCTCCGAAAAGTGGCAATGATGGGCGTGGACGTGCTTGCGATTTGTCATTTGTCGTTCGTTCTGCAACAAATATCGGAATAAATTTGAAATAACCAACGATTTGTCGGAAAAACTACCAGCCCAGGGCGATGTTGGCAGCGATGGCAGCAACAAGGCGCTCGCGGGCCTCGATGCTGGCCCAGGCCGTGTGAGGCGTGAGACTCAATTTCTCGGGATGACGGGTGTGCAGAAGCGGGCTGTCCGCAGGAAGGGGTTCAGTCACGAACACATCCAGCGCGGCCCCGCCAATGATTCCTTCGTCGATCACCCGAGCAAGGGCGGCTTCGTCGATGATCCCGCCCCGTCCCATATTTACGATGATGGCGCTCGGCTTCATCTGCCGAAGTTCCTTTTCCCCGACCAAACCCGCCGTGCGGGCGTTGTACGGCGCATGGATGGAAATCACGTCGGATTCGCGCATCAGCGTTTCGAGCGCTATGCTCGGGTAATCGGTGCAATGCCCGGTTCCGGAAGTGGAATAGTACACTACCTTCATTCCGAAGGCGGTCCCGATCTTCGCCACTTTCGTGCCGATGTTTCCCATTCCGATCACGCCCAGTGTCTTTCCGGTGATCTCCGGAAACGGGCGGGAGAGATCGGTAAAGATCCTGCTCCGGGAATATTCCCCGGATTTGACGACCCGGTCGAAGTAAGGGGCGTTTCCCAACAGCGAAAGAATGTGCATGAAAGTCACCTGGACAACGGAATCAGTGGAATACCCGGCCACGTTCCGGACCGGGATCCCCTTGGCCTCGCAGGCCTTCAAGTCGATGTTGTTCACGCCCGTCGCAGCCTCGCAAACCAGCTTAAGTTTCGGCGCCGCATCCAACAGCGCCCCCGTTACCTTGATTTTGTTGATGATCAAGACCTCGCAGTCCGAAACCCTTTGCAAGGCCTCATCCGGGGTTGAAGTCGGCCAGCAAACCAACTCGCCGAATTTTTCAATCGGCTCCAAAGAAACATCTCCTACGGTCGCAGCATCCAGAAAAACAATCTTCATGTCAAAATCATTTGCTACAAATATACGAAAAAACTATCAACATAGGAAACAAAAAAACCGGCTTTCCGCCGGTTTTTTCGCGTGCGCGGGAACAGAGTCGAACTGTCACGCCTGTAATAGGCACTACCTCCTGAGAGTAGCGCGTCTACCAATTTCGCCACCCGCGCTCAGAAGTGGATTGCAAATATACAAATTGTTGTCAAACTTGCAAATTATATCGCGCATGTCCCGCAAGAAACTCATGAAAAAACATTCCGCAAACGATCAAGAATAGGACCTGAAGATCCGGGTGATCACCGTCTTCATCGAAGGACAGATCTCGACAAGCTTCTTCAAGAGCGCGTCCCGGTCATGCACGTCGGACCGAAGGGCGGAGAACAGATCGGAGACATCGATTCCCTCCTCCTCCAGCTGGGCGAAGATCTGCGGATAGAACCAGAGGTCGTAGCCCGATTCCGGGGAATATCCGTATCTGGATTTGTACAACTTGTTCTCCAGGTAATAGGCCCACATCTCTCCGACCTCGCAATACCCGGCATTCGCCCCGGAACCGTCGCCATACGTCGCTCCCGTGCCTGCGAATGCGGTCAGGACATAGGTGATGTACTTGTCCCAGTAGGTGGTACCCACCCGCTGAAAATGACTGGCATGCGCCATTTCATGCACCGTGGCTCCATAGAGTGAAGCATAGTCGTTCCTGCCTCTCGCCCCGATGGTGATGTCCGGCAGAATGACCCGGATGAGATATCGGTACAGGCCGAGGAATTTGTCGAGGGCATTTTGGTTCAACACGGCCCCGTGATGCAGCATCAGCGCGCTGGAAGGCCGCATCTGTTTGAAAATCCAGATCCTCAAGTTTTTGGGCGGGCCTGAGATCCCCATTTCCTTGCATTTGGAGATGTAGTCATAGGCAGCATTGTTAACCACGCACCTACGGAACAACGTTCCGTCCGAATTCGTGTCGATCTTCACATCCATGCCTAGAGGAGATCCCTTCCCGAGCGAGGAAGTCGAAGCCGGAGACAAGATCAGATTGAATCCGATCGAAAAGTCGCAGGTGTTCTTGAACACCAGGCGGTAATGCGGTTTTGCGGAATACTTCATCCGGATTTCGTAGTTGCCGTCCTTGTCCGTATAGGCCGATGATATCCGGACGAACACCTGGGTCTTCACCTTGACGCCGGCCACGCCGAGGACCTTCCCCTCCTTGGACTGCTTGTCCTCGATGGTGATCCTTCCTTTCGGATAGGTTCGGTTGCCGCGCGTATCCGGAAGAATGAGCGCTTCGTTTCCGGTCCGCCGGAAGGCTTCCTTCTCCACGCGATCCCAGTCCACCTCTTCGAACCCCCGCGTCGGGATCTCTTCATCGGGGACAAAACACTCTTCGAGAATTTCGTAGGTGGTTCCCGCCGGAAATTTGAAATCCGGAGGTACAACCGTGTACTGCCAGGTGATTTGATCCTCCGGCAGCGAACGATCGTGGTAGTAATCCCCATCCCGAAGGATCTCGTAGTCCAGCGGGTGGTCGAACATCTCCAGCCCGAGACCGGCCAACAGATCGAGCTGCCCGGAATTCGCAGGCAGAAAGCGGACATACAGCCCGTTCGGATCGATTTCAGTCGCTCCCCGGGTCGGGTACAGCGACTTCAGCGTGTTCCGGACATTCTCAAGCGAATAAGGATTGTCGAGTTTCTTTCCCAACACGATCTCGTCGTGCGCCACGGCCTCGTTCCGCGGTGTGCTGACGGAGCCGGAATCCATCGGACTCCCGGACTCCTTGCTGCAGGACACCAGCACGAGTGCCGGCAGCATGATTTTAAAGAACCATTTCATGTTTCGCATAGTTTATTTTTCAAAGGCAAAGTTACCGGAGACCATCCGTAGAATGAAATATTCCACGGGTAAGTACGAAAGACCGGACCCTTGCCGATTCACCGGGGGTCACAGACCTTCACTGCATGGATTTTCTTGCAAAAAAGCGGATCCGCTTGTTCAGAAACTTTCTGATTTTCCTTGCTGCAGTGCTCCCGGCCGCTTTTTCAGCGCCGGCTGCACAGACGCAAANGTACAAAACCAANATTGTGGAGCATCGGAAGCGCGGGGTATTTCGTCAGCCCGTGAGTTAGAAATACGTNACGGTCTTCTGCTCGATGGCCGACAACAAAGCATTCGCAAGCCGGCTGACTCCGAAACGGAACAAGTCCTTGTTCAGCCATCCGCTGCCCAGGACGGATTTCACGATGAAATAGTATACCGCGGCATCCTTCGCCGTGGAGATGCCGCCGGCAGCCTTGAATCCCACCTTGCGGCCGGTCTTTTCGTAATAGGCCTTGATGCAGCAGCACATCACATAGGCAGCCATCGGCGTGGCGTTGACCGAAACCTTGCCCGTGGAAGTCTTGATGAAATCGGCTCCGGCTTCCATCGCGAGGAAGGAAGCATGGGCGATCTTCTCGGGCATCACCAGCAATCCGGTCTCGAGAATAACTTTGAGGATGACTTGGCGTCCGAATCTCTCCGCCGTGCCGTCGACCACGTCCCGTAGCGTGCTTATCTCATCGCGAACGGTATCAAAATCGCCCTCCAGAAAAGCGTTGAGCGGCAGAACGATGTCGATCTCATCCGCCCCGTATTCCACGGCAAGCTCGCATTCGCGGGCTTTTACTTCCAGAAAACTCTGAGAGGTCGGGAAACAGGCGGAAACGGTGGTCACGCGTACTTCCGGACTCTTCAGGGACTTCTTGACCAGAGAGGCGAAATTCGAGAACACACAGACCGATGCGGGCAGCGGATACGACGGGTAGTCCGTCACGAAAGAATTGACCCTTTCAACGAATTTCGCGACCGATGCGGGCGTGTCTTCCGTATGCAAGGTCGTGAGATCCTGAAAGGATAGGCAGGAACGGAGGACTTCGGGAGACAGCACGCTGTCGATGCCGGATGCAATGACATCCAGGCTTTTGCTGATCCGCTCCTTGTCCGGAGCGTAACCATAGCGCTTAAATAGTTCTTCCATATGCGATCAACTACGAATTTGTATCTTGAAGCCCTCGTCCATCAAGGGCTTTACCAGCTCTTCCATCTCTTCTTCGGAGAATTTCTCCAGGTGCTGAGCAGGCGCTTTGCGGTCAAGTGTGTAGACCATCACTTCGCGGGGCCGGAGTTCCCGCACCAGATCCATCCAGGGACCCAACACCTCCGGGTCGGAGGAATCGAAGTACGGTGATTTCAGAAACATGGTCTGAAGCACGAAGTCCCCGTTGAATTTCTTCAGATTCTCCACGATTTCCGCGACATGATAAGTTCCTTGCGGCTGATTGATCCTCCGGACCAGTTCGTCCGTGGGAGCATCCAGTTTCAGAATCGGATTGTCCACCTTCCGCAGGGCCTGAAAGATGTCCTCCCGACCGATCCGGGTGGCGTTCGAGAGCACGCTGACTTTCGCGGCGGGATAATACCGATCGCGAAGTTCCAGGGCAATGTCCACGATCCGGGGAAAATCCGGATTCAAAGTCGGTTCTCCGTCCCCTGAAAACGTAATCGAGTCGATTGCGATGTCAGCCGCTTTGCAATCCTCAAGTTTCGCGGTCAGGGCCTTCCGGAGATCCTCTGCCGCGGGCAGTTTCTCGTCGACCCGGCCGTCCTTGTTCCAGCCGCACTCGCAATAGATGCAGTCGAAATTGCACAATTTCCCTTTCGTGGGAAGCAGATTGATTCCCAACGAAGCGCCAAGCCTTCTGGAGTGGATGGGTCCGAAGACCAGTTCTTCCCGTAACATATCCTACACAATTCTATGAGACGTGCTTCCGGCCGTCAGGCGGCCGTCCGCGTCCAAATGATCAATGAACACCAAGCCGGGCCGCTTGCCTGCCTCGATCGATCCCAGGACGGATGCCTTGGACAAGAATTCCGCCCCGTTCAGACAAGCCCAGCCGAGCATTTCGGACAAGCCGACCTCGGGGAAATGCTTCTGGATGCAATACAATTCCCGTACCATATCTAGGTCATCGTTGCTGGAGAGAGCGTCCGTGCCGACCGTCAGTTTGAGTCCGTTGGCCCGCATCAGCGGGATCGGAGGCAGGGCGTTGTGGATGAACAGATTCGACTGCGGACAGAGGGCGATGAAGGGACGCAGCAGCATCTTGCGGAGCGCATCGATTCCTTCCTGGTCGAGGCAGACCTCATGAACCAGCAGGATGTGTTCCTCGAAAGGCGCCTGGCCTGCCTGCGCGAGCCGGTCGAGGAAATACAGCAATGAAGACTTCCCGGTGACAGGAGGTACCGACATGCCTGCGTCCTTGCGGTTCCGCCACAGGCGGCCGGAGCCGTACTTCAGCATTTCCTCCTCTTCCGGCGACTCCTGACTGTGAAAAGACAGGTATCCCGATTTCAGACCTTCCCGCGCGGAAGCGGTCAGCAGTTCGGGGCTCATGGTGTAGCAAGCGTGCGGGGTCGGGGCTGCATCGAGACCGAAGGAAGCGGCTGTGCGATGGAGTTCGGACACCCGGTCCATCACCGCCCCGCAGTCTTCGGGCTCCGTTCCGAACACTTCCAAAAAGGTCCAGGTGTACATCGGCGAAGCCTGTTTGATCGCGAAGGAATCGGCGCAGTTGCTGATGTCGGCCATGGCGGAAACGCCCCGGTTCCACAAAACCCCCATCCAATGTCGGATGCTGTCCAGTTTCTGTTCCTGCGTCCGCGTATCCCGCAACGCGTTGATCTGGTCGATGAATCCGGCCATTCCGGTTCCTTTCCTGAACAAGCCTTTCAGATAGGAGAGCTCGATGTGGCAATGCGCGTTGACGAATCCGGGGACCAGAGCTCCGTCCAGGAATCGCTCCTCTTTCCGCGGATCAGGGCAGACCCCCGTAGCAGTCACGGCGCCGGTGTCGTCATATTCCACAAAGCCGTTCCGGATCGGTTCTTCCCGATCCAGGGTGTAAAGGTATCGCGCGGCCACCCGATTCATGGCTCCTTTTCCTTGATGATGAGTCGGGGACCGTGGAAGAGGGTGTCTTCCACTACTTTTTCAGGAAGATAAAAACCCTTTTCATCTCGGACAATCCGGATACGGTCCTGCATCACGGGAGCCGTGAACAGGGCCTGATACAGGACATAGGTCGGAGTGAAGCCGGTCACGCGGGACAACGAATCCAGCATCTGCCTGAGTCGTTGTTCAGCCGTGACCTCCCGGTTCAACCGCTCCGCATCCCGTTTCAGGCTTTTAGAAACCGCTTCGAGCATATAGATATACCGGTCGGGATCGTAGAGGTAGTGTTCCACGCTTTTTCGATAATCAGCGACTGTGTAGCCGTATTTCTCGAAGATCGGCTCGTAGAACCACATCGTATCCGCCTGCTCCCTCAGCTCGTAGTTGGCATCCAGCCATTGGTCGGCCAGCAGCATTTCACGATAGATCCGCTGCATCTTCCGGCGGGGAATCAACCTCGCTTCCCGGGTGCAAGCAACCGCCATCGAAACAAGGACGGCGATCAGCAGAACGATCTTGAGCGGCCGGTTCATATCCTAATCTCTGAGCGTGGCGCCGTATTCGTTCCGGAACGTAGAGATCAGTTTGCCCATCACCCGCTCCACATCCTCGTCCGTCAAAGTCTTCTCCAGATCCTGAAGCACGAAATTCAGGGCATACTGCTTCTTGTCCGCGGGAATCTTGTCACCGCGATAGACATCGAAGAGCGAAACTTGTTTCAACAACTTCTTCGCGACGCGGAACGCGCTCTTCTGCAAATCGGCATAGCGGATGCTTTCATCCAGCAGAAGGGCGAGGTCGCGACGCACTTCGGGGAACCTGGGCATTTCTTTGAATGTCACTTTGTTCCGTTTGATCAGTTCGAACAGGGTGAACCAGTTGATTTCCGCGGCGAAGACGGGCTGTCGTACATCGAATTTCTTCGCGAGCGCCGGGGCGACCGAACCGACCACCGCCAGCGGAAGGTGCTGACCGGGAAGCGAATAGGAGACGCCCTCCCGGAACAGGTCGGCGGGGGCAGGTCTCGCTTCCATCTGGCTGAGATCCGCGCCGAACCGCTTCAGGAGCAGTTCCACGTAGCCTTTCAACCGGAAGAAATCGCTCTTGCCGGGCTGGACGTTCCAGGACTTGTCCGCTGTTCCGGTGAGGAACAGGGCAAAACAGGGATGTTCTTCGTAGGAGTCAAGCGTTTTGGCGTCTCCCTCCGGATTCCGTTTGTAGACGGAGCCATATTCAAAGAGTTTCATAAACGCGCGCTGACGGTTCACATTATAGGCGATCACCTCCAGCCCGTTGAACAGTAAAGTCTGGCGCATCACATTCAAGTCGGAGCTCAGCGGGTTCACGATCCGGACGCATTGTTCCTCCGGGAAAGTCTCGCAGCCCGCATAGTAAGCCGACTTCGTGAGCGAATTGTTCATTATTTCCACGAATCCATTGGCGGCCAAGAAGTTGGAAATTCCGTTGCGGAGCGCTTCCGGTTCAGGGGTCGGGGTCGCATTGACGGACATCTTCATGTGCATCGGCAGTTCGATGTTGTTGTAACCGTAAATCCGGAGGATTTCTTCCGCCACGTCACATTCGCGGGTGACATCCTGCATCCAGGTCGGAACGGCGACCTTGGCGCCCCCCGGACGCTTCTCGAGGAAGTCGTAACCGAGGCATTCGAGGATTCTTTCAATCGTGCCGTACCCGAGCGTCTGGCCGATGAAGGCTTCAAGGCGGGCGTAGTCCAGATCGATCACTTTCTTTTCGATCGGAACCGGATTTTCCACCTGCATCGTTCCGACGATTTCACCGCCGGCGCATTCCTGAATCAGGAGCGCAGCCCGTTTGGCTGCATATTCCACGATGGAACCGGGATCTGTGAATCGTTCGAAGCGGTAGGCGGCGTCGGTCTGGAGGCCGTGCTTTTTCGATGTCTTGCGGATGGAGACGGGATCGAAAGCGGCGCTTTCCAGGAATATGTTGACGGTCGAATCGCTGACGCCCGAATCGATCCCTCCGAAAACGCCTGCAAGGCACATGGGCGCATCGTCGTTCGCAATCACGATGTCCTCCGGAACGAGAAAGCGTTCCACCCCGTCAAGGGTCATGAACTTCTCCTCCGGCTTCGCTCGGCGCACGATCACCTTCCCGCCGCTGATCTTGTCCGCATCGAAAGTGTGCAGAGGCTGACCGGTCTCAAAGAGCACGAAGTTGGAAATGTCCACGATGTTGTCGATCGGTTTCAGGCCTATGCTCATCAGTCTCTTCTGAAGCCATTCCGGGGAAGGGCCGACCTTCACGCCGCGGATCGTTGTGCCGGTGTACTTCGGCGCCGCCGAGGGATCCTGAATCTCGATCGGGATGGACGCGCCGCTTCCTTCGCGGAAGGCGGAGACGTCCGGATACGTCAATTTGCAGGGAATATGGTTGGCCGTCATCCAGGCATGGAGATCACGCGCGACCCCGAGATGGGAGGCCGCGTCCACACGGTTCGCGGTAATTTCATATTCAATCACGGCTTCGGTCTTGAGGCGCAGGTAGTCCTTCGCGGGCGTGCCGACTTTCGCGTCGGCGGGCAGCACCAGGATGCCTGTATGGTCATTGCCGATTCCGAGTTCATCCTCGGCGCAGATCATGCCGAAGGATTCCACGCCCCGGATCTTGGACTTCTTGATCTTGAAGTCACCCGGGAGGACGGTGCCGATCCTGGCGAAAAGGACCTTCTGGCCTGCCGCCACGTTTGGAGCTCCGCAGACCACGGTCAGCGGCTCGGAAGTCCCGTCATTCACCGTCGTAACATGCAGATGATCGGAATCCGGATGGGGTTCGCAGGTAAGTACTTCAGCGACCACCACTCCGGCCAGTCCGCCGGGAATTTCCTCCTGTTCCTCCACGGAATCCACCTCGATGCCGATCGCCGTCATCGCATCTGCGATCTGTCGGGGACTGAGATCGGATTCCAGATAATCCTTGAGCCAATCGTAAGAGAGTTTCATGTATGCAAATAATTATTTATCAATATCTTCTCTAGAGAACAAAGAATGGACGAATTCTTTCTTGTCGAACACTTTCAGGTCGTCGATCCCCTCTCCGATTCCGACGAATTTCACCGGGACCTTCAACTGGTCCACGATGCCGATCACGACACCGCCCTTGGCGGTTCCGTCGAGTTTCGTGACGGCAAGCGACGTAATGTCCGTCGCGCGAGAGAATTCCTTTGCCTGCTGATAGGCGTTCTGACCGGTGGAAGCGTCCAGCACCAGCAGCACTTCGTGCGGGGCGTCCGGAATGACCTTGCGCATCACGTTGCGGATCTTGGTAAGTTCGTTCATAAGGTCGATGCGGTTGTGGAGCCGACCGGCCGTGTCGATCAACACCACATCGGCCCCTTTTGCCGCGGCGGATTTCAAAGTGTCGAACGCGACCGAGGCCGGGTCTGCCCCCATCCCCTGCTTGACGATCTCCACGCCCGCGCGGTCCGCCCAGATCTGCAGCTGATCCACAGCGGCGGCCCGGAAGGTGTCCGCGGCTCCGATCATCACCTTCTTGCCCTGCTTGCGGAGGTTGCCGGCCAACTTTCCGATCGTAGTCGTTTTGCCCACGCCGTTCACGCCTACAACCATGATCACGAAGGGCTTGCGGGAGAAATCGAATACGTTTTCCGGCTGCGCTGCCTCGGCGTCCACGTCCAGCAGTTTCCCGATTTCGTCCCGAAGCATATCCACCAGTTCGTCGAAAGACACGTACTTGTCCCGCCCGGCCCGCTCTTCCAGGCTGTCGATGATCTTAAGCGTTGTATCCACGCCCATATCAGAGGCCACGAGCGCTTCCTCGATGGCGTCCAGCACGTTGTCGTCGACCTTGGACTTGCCGACCACTGCGCGGGAAAGCCGCTGAAAGAAGCTCTCCTTCGTCTTTTTCACCCCTCTGTCGAATATGCCCATGTTTCTTGATTCTTCGTTCGTTGCACGGCAACTTTCCGGACAACAGATTAATCTACAAATTTAATAAAAAAATCCCCCTTCTCCCATTTCGCCCGGCAGAATATTTCCAAGCCGGCATCCCGGGAAAAAGAAAATGGCCCGGAGTCAAGACGACTTCGGGCCACGATCCTATTATGTTATGCAAGAGACTACTTCTTGTCGAAAAAATCCTTGGCTGCGCTTTCATCCATCAACTGCTCCGTGAACACATAGGCACCTGTTTTCGGAGATTTATCCATGCGGATGCACTTCACTATGTTTCTCGCGCTATGCTTGGCGTCAAATTTTGCAACTGATTTTCTTGCCATAATTCAAACTGATTACTTGATTTCACGATGAATGGTCACCTTGTGGAGGTACGGATTGTATTTCTTACGCTCCAGACGCTCCGTGGTGTTCTTCTTATTCTTGGTCGTGATGTACCGGGACATTCCGGGAACACCGCTTTCTTTCTGTTCCGTGCATTCGAGGATGACCTGCACCCTGTTGCCTTTTACCTTCTTTGCCATAATTCAATCGATTTTAAACAAGGCCGACATATCCTTTCTCCTGGGCCTCTTTCAGCGCGGCATCCAAGCCCTTCTTCCGGATGTCCCTCATGCCTTTGCAGGAAACCCTGAGTGTAATGAACCGCTGCTCAGCCTCAGACCAGAACTTCTTGCGCTTGAGGTTGATTTCGAAGGTGCGCTTGGTGCGGCGCTTGGAATGGGAGACATTGTTGCCGACCATTCTCTTCCTTCCCGTAATTTGACAAACTTTTGCCATGATATCGTACTTTTTATTGATTCAAAATAAATTGCAAGGGGTGCAAATTTCGCCTTTAATTTTCAGAATTGCAAACTTTCTAGACAAATTTGAAAAACCTGCCCCACCGGATGTTGGCCGGAAACTTGCGGTTCCGGTCTGTGGAGAGCCAAACCAGCGCCGGACGCCCGACGATGTGGTCCTCGGGAACAAATCCCCAGTATCTCGAATCCAGGGAATTGTGGCGGTTGTCTCCCATCATGAAATAATAGTCTTGCTTGAAGGTGTAGCTTGTGGCTTCCATCCCGTCGATGAAGATCTTCCCGTTTGCGCCAACCCGCAGGTCACGCGCCTCGTACACATCAATGATGCGGCGATAGAGGGGCAGATTCGCTGCGGTGAGCGCAACCGTAGCGCCTTTCTTCGGGATCCAGATCGGACCGTAGTTGTCCCGTGTCCACTGAAAATTCTCGGTGAACGGGAACAAGCTCAGGTAGGAATCCGGGAAATCCGGAGGAAAAACATCCAGATTCGGCTCCACGCTTGTCACGAAGGACCATCCTTTTACCTGTTCCAGCATAGCCGCCGTGAGCGCAACCGCAGGATAGCCGGGGAGGTCGGAATCGAACGAGAGTTCAGCCAGATTCAGGCCGAGTTTTTTGAGCGTCCGTTCGTTGATCCGCTGCCCGGTCGTCACGACCCGGTAGGTCAGCTGAATCCCCGGATAGACTTCCTGCTGCGCGCCGTTCACCCACACAAGGCCATTCCGGACCGAAAGCGAGTCGCCGGGAAGGGCGACGCATCGCTTCACGTAGTGGTCTTCCTTGTCCATGGGGCGGACGATCAGCGGTCCCCCGTTGGCGATGGTATACTCACGTCCCGCATTGCGGACCCAGGCGTAGTAGTCTTCCGCAGGAAAGCGGGACAACACCGTGTCCCCGTGCGGAAAATTGAACACCACATAGTCCCCCCTTTCCACGCTGCGGAACCCTTTCAGCCTTCTGTATTTATTCTGGATCAAAGTCGAATAGGACTTGCGACCGAAGATGACATTGTGCGTGAAGGGGATCGTGAGCGGGGTCTGGGGCACTTTGGGGCCGAACGCAAGCTTGCTGACGAACAAGTGGTCCCCCGTGTAGAGCGAACTCTCCATGGAGGAAGAGGGAATCTTGAAGGCCTGGAAGAAGAAAATATTGATGAAAGTCACCACGACGACGGCGAAGATGAGGGCATCCAGCCAGTCGAGCAGGGCGTTGCGTTTCTCTCCTTCCTTGTAGTCCTTCTTCCAGAACAACCACTTTACCTTGCGGGTAATGTGGTGATCGAAGATGACGATCAGGCCGAAGAGCCACCAATAGTTCCCGAGCCAGACAACCCACAACAGGTACAAGACAGACCAAAAGGCCCATCTTGTCCATTTGTTGCGGTATAGTTCCTTCAAACTCACCTCTATGAAGCTATTTCACGGAGTTGACGATCGCCTCGAACGCCTGCGGATTGTTCATGGCGAGGTCCGCGAGTACCTTGCGGTTCAGCGCGATTCCGCTCTTGGCGAGCTTGCCCATGAACTGGGAATAGGTGATCCCGTATTGACGCACACCGGCATTGATGCGCTGGATCCAAAGGGCGCGGAAATCGCGCTTCTTGTTTCTGCGGTCCCGATAGGCGTAGGTGAGTCCCTTCTCGTAGGTGTTCTTCGCTACTGTCCAGACATTCTTCCTGGCCAGAAAATTACCGCGCGTTCTCTTGAGAATCTTCTTGCGGCGAGCCCTGGAGGCTACTGAATTCACTGATCTAGGCATAATTCAAACTTTTAAATTAGATGACGAGAAGCTCTTTCACACGCTTCACATCCGCCTTGTCGACGATTGTGAAACTGCGCAGATTTCTTTTCTGCTTCTTTGTCTTTTTGGTGAGGATGTGGCTGTGATAAGCATGCTTCCTCTTGATTTTTCCCGTTCCGGTAAGCGCGAACCGCTTTTTGGCACCGGAGTTGGTCTTAAGCTTTGGCATTGTCTGATAACATTAAATAATGAATATGTATTCCGCAACCCTGCGGTTTACTTCTTTTTGATAGGCGCGATCACCATCGTCATCCGCTTTCCCTCCAGGGAGGGCATGTTTTCCGCCCTTCCATAGTCCTCGAGCTCCACCGCGAACCGAAGCAACTGCTTTTCGCCCTGGTCCGCGAACATGATGGAACGTCCGCGGAAGAAGATGGTAGCTTTCACCTTGAACCCTTCCTCCAGAAACCCCTGCGCATGCTTCAACTTGAATTGGAAGTCATGCTCGTCGGTGTTCGGGCCGAAGCGGATCTCCTTCAGGACAACCTTGCTCGCATTCTGCTTCATTTCCTTCGCCCTCTTCCGCTGCTGGTAGAGATACTTCTGGTAATCCAGGATCTTACACACGGGGGGATCGGCCTTGGCGCTGATCTCCACTAGGTCAAGTTCCAATTCGTCGGCGAGCTGCAAGGCTTTCGAAATGGGGTATATCCCCTGTTCCGGAATATTGTCGCCCACCAGACGGACCTGAGGAGCGGTGATCTCCTCATTGATGTTGAGCTCGTCCTCCGCCTTTTGGCGGACGTACGTGCGCGGACTGCGGGGCCCGTTGGGTCTGGGACCGGAATTCGGTCTGTAAGTGGATGGTCTTGAACCTCCGTAGTGTGATTTTGGTTTGTAAGCCATCTGCGCTTGTTTAAAATCTCCTATAATCTGTTAAAATTCAACATTCGTTCGATTCGTTCAGGAAAGCTCTTCCGCGATTGTCGCGCGGAGCCATCCCGGAAAATCGTCAATCTTCATCGTGCCGGCATCGGCACCTTCTTTCCGGACGGAAACCGTACCCTCGGCCACTTCCTTTTCCCCAATGATCACAATCACAGGGACTCTGAGCAGCGAAATCTCACGAATCCGCTTTCCGAGCGTCTCGTTCCTGTCATCAATGGAGGCACGAATATCGGAATTATTCAGCAAATCACAAACTTTTTTTGCAAAATCTGAATATTTCTCACTGATAGGCAAGACTTTAACCTGATCCGGGCTGAGCCAGACCGGCAGATGACCCGCGGTGTGTTCGAGCAACACGGCGGTGAACCGCTCGATCGAGCCGAAAGGAGCCCGGTGGATCATCACCGGCCGCTTTTTGGAGCCGTCCGTATCGGTGTATTCGAGTTGGAAGCGATCCGGCAGGTTGTAGTCCACCTGGATGGTTCCGAGCTGCCACTTTCTTCCGATGGCATCCCTGACCATGAAATCCAATTTCGGACCGTAGAAGGCCGCCTCACCGTATTCAACGACGGCCGGAAGGCCTTTCTCGTCGGCGGCCTCGATGATGGCCCGCTCGGCTTTTTCCCAGTTCTCGTCGCTGCCGATGTACTTCGTCCTGTCAAGGGGATCCCTCAGGGAAATCTGCGCCGTGAATTTGTCGAATTTGAAGATCCTGAACACATAGAGAATCAGGTCGATGACCTTCACGAACTCACCCTTGAGTTGATCCGGAGTCACGAACATGTGCGCGTCGTCCTGTGTGAAGGAGCGGACGCGGGTCAGCCCGTGGAGTTCTCCGCTCTGTTCGTAGCGGTAAACCGTTCCGAACTCCGCCAGCCGCAGGGGCAGATCCCGGTAGGAGCGCGGGGCGGAACGGTAAATTTCGCAGTGGTGCGGACAATTCATGGGTTTGAGCATGTACTCCTCCCCTTCCTGCGGGGTGTGGATCGGCTGGAAGGAATCTTGGCCGTACTTGGCGTAGTGGCCGGAGGTCACGTACAAGTCCTTGCTTCCGATGTGCGGGGAAACGACCGGCAGGTAGCCGTGTTCCGTCTGCTTCCGGCGCAGGAAGTTCTCCAGCTGGAGACGCATCACGGCGCCGCGGGGCAGCCAGAGCGGCAGTCCCTGACCGACCCGGGAGGAGAAGGTGAAAAGTTCCATCTCCTTGCCGAGCTTGCGGTGGTCGCGCTTCTTCGCTTCTTCGAGCATGACCAGGTATTCATCGAGCATCGACTTCTTGGGGAAGGTAATGCCGTAAATTCTCGTGAGTTGCTGACGCTTTTCGTCACCGCGCCAGTAGGCGCCGGCGATGGCCGTGAGTTTGACAGCCTTGATCACTTCCGTATTGTGCAAATGCGGGCCGCGGCAAAGATCTGTGAAATGACCGTTCCGGTAATATGTGATGGTGCCGTCGGCGAGTTCGCTGATAAGTTCGCACTTGTACGGGTCACCCTTGTCTTCAAAATGTTTCAGCGCGTCCGCCTTCGCCACTTCGACGCGGGTGAAGGTCTGCTTTTCGCGCGCGAGTTCCAGCATCCGCTTCTCGACCTTGGGAAGGTCGGCGTCATTGACCTGATGGTCGGCGAAGTCGACGTCGTAGTAGAACCCGTTTTCGATCGCAGGGCCGATACCGAATTTCACCCCGGGGTACAGATCCTCGAGGGCTTCCGCCATGAGGTGGGAGGAGGAATGCCAGAATACCTGCTTGCCTTCTTCGTCTTCCCATTTCAGGAGCGCGATGGAGGCATCGCGGTCGATCGGACGATCCAGGTCATAGGTCACGCCCTGCCCCGCCGTGGTATCGTCGGCAAACTTCACCGACGCGGCCAGCGCTTCTTCCGCCAGTCTCGGACTGATGCTCTTGGCGATTTCGTAACCTGTAACGCCTTTCTCATAAGTCCTGACGCTACCGTCAGGAAATGTAATGTTGATCATAAAGAACTAAAACAAATTGGGTCTAACCAGTAATTTACAAACCAAGTACTTGAACTTGGATAGCCATATTCTTAGCCAATCTGTAAAGGTACGAAAAAATTCCTATCTTTGCATATTCAAAGAACATTCACACATGACTGACCACGCCAAGGATCTTTCGATCATTGTCCCTCTCTACAATGAGAACGAGTCTCTCCCCGACCTGCTTTCCTGGATCCGGAAAGTCATGGAGGAGCATGCCTATTCCTACGAGGTCATATTCATCGATGACGGGAGTACGGACGGGTCGTGGGAGACAATCCGCGGGCTCGCCGACGGCGACGAACGGATCAGGGGCATCTCTTTCAGGCGCAATTACGGCAAATCCGCCGCGCTGTACGAAGGTTTCAAAGTCGCGCAAGGCCGCGTGGTCGTCACGATGGACGCCGACCTGCAGGACTCTCCCGAAGAGATCCCCGCGATGTACAAGATGGTCACGGAGCAGGGCTACGACGTGGTGTCCGGCTGGAAGCAACACCGTCAGGACAACAAGGTAACCAAGAATCTCCCCTCGAAACTGTACAACGCCACTGCGCGCTGGATTACGGGCATCAAGCTCCATGACATGAACTGCGGCCTGAAGGCCTACCGGAACGAGGTTGTGAAGAATATTGAGGTGTACGGCGAAATGCACCGCTACATCCCGTACCTCGCCAAGAACGCCGGATTCGACAAGATTACCGAAAAACCCGTGCGTCACCAGAAGCGCAGATACGGCAAGAGCAAATTCGGAGTGGAGCGCTTTGTGAACGGATTCCTGGATCTGCTTTCCCTGTGGTTCCTCAGCGCTTTCGGCAAGAAGCCGATGCATTTCTTCGGCTACACGGGCATCTTCATGTTCTTCGTCGGTTTCGCGATGACGGTCTGGATCATCATCGCGAAATTGGTGCATCAGGCGCAGGGCGCCTATTACCGGGCCGTAACAGACCAGCCCCTGTTCTACTTGGCGCTGGTCGCCTTGATACTGGGTGTCATGCTCTTCCTGGCCGGTTTTGTCGGGGAGATGATCTCCCGCTCCGCTCCGGAGCGCAATCGATACAACATCAAAGACCAAATCTGATATGGACGAAATCATTCCTCGCAGCCTCCTCTGGAACAAGGCCGGCAAGTCCGGCTTCCTTCTGGGCATCATGACCATCGCCTTCATGCTGGCCTCCTCCCTTTCCGGAACGCTCTTGGGAGGCGCTGAAGGTTTCGGCAGCCGGATGCTCGGCAATTTTCTCGGAATTCTGCTCTGGGTGGCGAAAATCGTCTCCTGCATCTTACTGATGCGCTACTTTCTGAAGAGATTGGTTGCGGAATACCCGGCAGCCGACAATGCCGACACCCTGAAATACGGCATCCGGATTGCCTTGTTCTCTTCGCTGATCGTGGTCGCCTACAACATTGCCGATGTTCTCCTGATCCATCCCGATATGTACGCCGACTCCATCCGGCAAATGATGGAGCAGTTTTCCTCCATGATGGACTCGAACACCCTCGAGATGATGGAAAAAATGACGGGGAGAATGCCGGTCTATGTCTTTTTCGTGCTGTTTCTGTACAATTTTGTCTGGGGCTGGATCCTTTCGATAATTCTCTCCCGGAACATCCCCTCCCGCGACCCGTTCCGTCGCTGAATTCGCTCCAAACCGGGTGAAAGTCGGGACTTTTCTTGATTTTTCGTCAAGAAATTGCTTTCTTTGGGTTTTGAACAAAACGAACAGATAACGAAAAACGTCATGAGAGTCCTAAAATTCGGTGGCTCGTCCATCGGGACACCGGAAAATCTACTTAAAGTCAAATCCATCGTTGAAAGCAGGCAGGAACCGATCATCCTGGTTGTTTCCGCCTTGGCCGGCGTCACCGACCAGCTCATAAAAGCCACGCATCTAGCCACGTCCGCCGACGATTCCTTCCGGGAAGTACTCACCGAGATCCGCTCCCTCCACAACGAGATGTGCGAACAGGTCGTCCCCGATCCCTCCGACCGAGCTGCGGTGATCAACAAGATGGCGACCATTCTCGACAGGCTGGACAACATCTGCGAAGGAATCTTTCTCATCCAGGCCATCCCGGAGAAATCCCGCAACGAGATCGCCAGCGTCGGAGAAAGACTATCTTCCTTGATCGTGACCGCAGCGATTCCTGGAACGGTGACCTACGACTCCCTGAAATTCATCAAGACCCGAAACAACGGGCACATCAGCTCTGTGGATACGGAGCGGACGAACGAATGCATCCTGAACGCTTTTCAGGACTATGATGCCCGCAAAGGCATCGCCGTGGTTCCCGGCTTCATCTCCACCGATTCGGAAACCGGGGAGATCAGCACGCTGGGCAGGGGCGGTTCCGACTACACCGCCAGCCTGATCGCCGCCGCGCTGGACGCGGAGATGCTGGAGATCTGGACGGACGTGGACGGTTTCATGACTGCCGATCCGAAGTTGGTTCAAACCGCCTATGTCATCAACGAAATGACATACGAAGAAGCCACGGAACTTAGCAACTTCGGCGCCAAGGTCATCTATTCCCCTGCCTTGTATCCGGTCCACACAAAAGGGATTCCGGTGCTGATCAAGAATACCTTCCGTCCTGAAGCCGAAGGCACCCTCATCAAGAAAGAATGCCAACAAAGCGACACGGTCATCAAAGGGATCTCGTCGATCGATGACATCAGCCTGATCACCTTGTCCGGAACTTCCATGGCCGGTATCGTCGGCGTCGACAGCCGGATCTTCACTGCCCTGACCCAGGAGAGCATCAGCGCCTTCCTTGTCAGCCAGTCGGCTTCCGAGACCAGCATCACGATCGGAGTCAGCCGGAAGGATGCAGAACGGGCAAAGCAGGTCATCACCCGGGTATTCAGCCATGACATCGAATCGGGGGTCCTCAATCCGATCGGCCTGAAGAACGAACTGGCGGCTCTCGCTATCATCGGAGATAATATGAAGGAAACCCCCGGCGTGGCGGGCAAACTGTTCTCGACATTGGGACGGAGCGGCATCAGTGTCATTGCCTGCGCGCAAGGCGCCTCCGAAACCAACATTTCGTTCGTAATCGATCGGGAGCACCTGCGAAAAGCGCTGAATGCCATTCACGACAGTTTCTTCCTTTCCGAGTACCAAGAACTGAACCTCTTCATCTGCGGGATCGGCACCGTGGGAGGCAAACTGATCGAGCAGATCGCTTGCCAGCAGGAGAAGCTCAAGCATAACTGGAACCTGAAACTCAACATCGTCGGCATCGCCCGGAGCGTCCGCGCCATCTTCGACCGAAACGGGATCGACTTGTCCACCTACCGCGATACCCTCAAGAAGGGTATGAAGATCACGCCCGAAATTCTGAAAAAGGAGGTGATCCGCATGAACATCTTCAATTCCGTCTTTGTAGACTGTACCGCAAGCGCAGAGATCGCAGCCTTGTACGAAGACCTGTTCAACCACGGGATCTCCGTGGTTGCGGCCAACAAGATCGCAGCCTCCTCGGACTATGAAACCTACAGGAGACTGAAGGAGACCGCCCACAAGCGGAATGTCAAATTCCTCTTCGAGACCAATGTCGGGGCGGGGCTTCCCATCATCAAGACCATCAATGACTTGCGCAACAGCGGAGACCGGATCCTCAAGATGGAAGCTGTGCTCAGCGGAACACTGAATTTCATCTTCAACACCATCTCCAAGGACATTCCCTTCAGCAAGGCTGTCCTCATGGCCAAGGAACAGGGGTATTCCGAACCGGATCCTCGGATCGACTTGTCGGGAACCGATGTCATCCGCAAACTGGTGATCCTCTCCCGGGAAGCCGGCTACAAGGTCAACCAAAGCGATGTGAAAGCAAATCTTTTTATTCCCGCCTCCTTCTTTGCCTGCAGTATGGAAGAATTCTGGAAGAAGCTCCCGACCCTGGATGCAGAATTTGAGGAAAAAAGACGGAAACTCGAGGAGGAGCGCAAACGCTGGCGTTTTGTCGCCAAGATGGAGAACGGGGAATATTCCGTCTCCCTCCGCGAAGTTCCCCAGCAACATTCCTTCTATGTGCTGGACGGCTCGAACAACATCATCCTCCTGACTACGGAACGCTACAACATGCATCCGATGCTGATCCAAGGCTACGGTGCCGGCGCCGATGTCACGGCGGCAGGCGTTTTTTCCGACATCATGTTCATCGCGAACGTTCGATAAATATTCCGTTATGAATAAGATAAAAGTATTTGCACCGGCGTCCATCGCCAACATGGGATGTGGTTTCGACATCATAGGAATGGCCCTGGACGAAGTCGGTGACGTGTTGGAAATCTCCATAGAAGACGGCGACGGCCTAACGATTGAAAACGAAACCAACGTTCCGCTGCCTGCGGACCCCGAAGAAAATGTCGTCACCCCGGTCATACGGAAGTTCATGGAAATGACGGGAAAGAAAGCGAAGGTAGGCATACGGATCTTGAAGAAAATCTATCCCGGTTCGGGAATCGGTTCCAGCGCCGCTTCCTGCGCCGCCGCCGCGTTCGGGATCAACGAACTGTTCGACCACATCCTCACCGAGGAAGAACTGGTGGTCTGCGCGATGGAGGGAGAGAATCTGGCAAGCGGGGGCTACCACGCAGACAATGCTGCCCCTGCGGTAATGGGAGGCATCGTGCTGATCCGAGGCTACGAGCCGCTGGATTTGATCAAGCTGCCGGTCCCGGGCAACCTGTACTGCGCCGTGATCCACCCTCACATGATCGTATCTACGAAAGAAGCCCGCAGCATCCTTCCGCAACAAGTTCCCCTGCATAATGCCATCCGGCAATGGGGCAACGTGGGCGGCCTGGTCGCCGGCCTGTATTCCAGCGACATCAGCCTGATCGGACGATCCATGCAAGACTATGTCGCGGAACCGTACCGAAAGCAGTTCATACCGGGCTTTGACACGCTCCGAAAGAACATTCTGGAGGCGGGGGCGCAGGCGATGAACATCAGCGGATCGGGCCCTTCCGTATTTGCGGTGGCCAATCACTTCGAGCCTGCCCGGAAGGCAGAAAATCTGATGAAGCGACATTTCGAAGCGATGGGCATTGAATACGAAACCTTCGTCGTAAAGGTTTCCAACAAAGGTACGCGGGTCATCTATTGACATGAAGTATTACAGCACGAACGGAAAGGCGCCGGTTGCGGATCTTCGGAAAGCAGTCGTCAAAGGGCTGGCCGAAGACCGGGGGCTGTACATGCCTGAACGGATTCCCGCCCTGCCGCAATCCTTCTTCGAGCGGATCCAGGAACTTTCTTTCACCGAGATCGCCTGCACTGTCGCAAACGCGTTCTTCGGAGAGGATGTTCCGCCTGAAGTCCTGAACCGGATCGTCGGCGAAACGCTCGCTTTTGATTGTCCTGTCGTTCCGGTCACGGACCGGATCTTTTCTCTGGAACTTTTCCATGGCCCCACGCTGGCTTTCAAGGATGTAGGAGCCCGTTTTATGGCGAGGTTGCTTGCATTCTTCACGAAGGATTCAGGCGAAGCGCTCAATGTGCTCGTGGCGACTTCCGGTGACACCGGGAGTGCCGTCGCGAACGGCTTTCTGGGGGTTCCGGGCATTCATGTGTACGTACTCTATCCCAAGGGGAAGGTCAGTCCGATCCAGGAAAGCCAATTCACCACCCTGGGCGGAAACATCACCGCCGTCGAGGTGGCAGGTTCTTTCGACGACTGTCAGACCCTGGTCAAAAACGCCTTTATGGACGCGGAACTGAATGACGCGCTCCATCTCACCTCGGCAAACAGCATCAATGTTGCCCGCTTCCTGCCCCAGTCTTTCTACTTTTTCAACGCCTATGCACGGCTGAAAGCGCTCGGCAGGGCGGATCGCCTGGTCGTATGCGTGCCGAGCGGCAATTTCGGGAACCTCTGTTCCGCCCTCTTCGCGAAACGGATGGGGCTTCCCGTTTCGCGCTTCATCGCGGCGAACAACCGGAACGATGTCTTCTACCAATACCTTCAGACCGGGGAATATGTACCCAAGCCCAGTATCCAGACCCTTGCAAATGCCATGGATGTGGGCGATCCCAGCAATTTCGCCCGGATCTATGATCTATACGGGAAGGATTGGGGACGGATCCGCGCGGACATTTCGGGTGCTGTGGTGACGGATGACGAGATCCTGGCCACCATTTCCGCTTGCTACAAGTCGAACGGCTACGTGCTCGACCCACACGGTGCCTGTGGATTCAAGGCGATTTCAGACGGGCTGCGTCCCGAGGAAACAGGCGTGTTCTGCGAAACCGCCCACCCCGCCAAGTTCCTTTCCACGGTGGAAAAGGCGATCGGATCTCCGATTGCGATCCCCGATCGGCTGGCAGCCTTCCTGAAGGGCGGAAAACAAACCGTCCCCCTCTCGGGGTCCTATTCCGAGTTCAGACGACTGCTGCAGCAGTCCGCGACATAATACCGCACACATAAAATTCGGGTTATCGTACTTGCCCGGTCGCTCGGTCTCCGTCCGGCAATAAAAAAAGGCGCCCGGGGCATCTCGCGGATGCTCCGGGCGCCCGGAAGGGGACGGCGGCTGCCTGCTCTCCCGGCCGCGAGGACCAGTACCATCGGCGATGGCGGGCTTAACTGCTCTGTTCGGCATGGGAAGAGGTGGGACCCCGCCGCTATAGCCACCGGATCATATCACTTGAGAGACTACAACAAAA
>JGI24711J26586_10000143_pt1 | contig 50173 bp, 47 predicted proteins | sample BioPla3DNA1_FD_26586 | JGI IMG/M metagenome (IMG submission 26586)
GGTGTAGAAAATCCGCCTGAAACCTGGGCAGAGCTTGAAGATGTTTGCCAAGCCATTATTGATTTTTACGGCGGCGAAGTTTACCCTTGGGGCATGGACCTGACAACCGACGAAGGACAGGCTGCTTTTGCCTACTATGCATGGGGTAACAACGGCGGTTTTGTGGATGAAGAAGGCAATTGGAATGTAAACAGAAAAGAGAATGTGGAAGCTGTAGAATTTGCCATTGGCCTATATAACAAAGGTTATACCAACCCTAACCCCGCTACTCAGACCCGCTATGACAATCAGGATATGTTTGCTTCCGGCAAAACCGCAATGGTTATTGCTCCTCAGAACATGCCAACCTATATCAAAGACAAGGGTGGTGACATTAACTTTGGTGTAGCCGATATTCCACATAATGAGGGCGCAACCTCCGGTAGTGTTGGTGTTATGGACCGTATCATGGCTTTCAAGCCCAGAACCGAATTGAACGAAGAACAAACCAAGGCTCGTAACGAAGCGATTGGTAAGTTCCTTACTTTCTTCTATGAGAAAGAAAACTATGTCGGCTGGGTATCAATGGAAGATTTCTTGCCTGCTGTTAACAGCGCTGTTGCAGCTCTTGTCGAAATCAATCCCGACTTTGAAGCATGGTTAGCTGTTCTTGGCAATGCCAGGTTCTATCCGACCGCCAAACCCGAATGGAACGACGTGAAACAGGGTGTTATTGCTGTTCAGCAGGAAGCCTTGGTTGGTGGTGATATTCAGGCAGGCTTAGATGCACTACAGGAGAAGATTACCAAATAAGCAACTTAGGGGCTTGGCACAGCCAAGCCCCTTCTTGCTTGTAGTGTCTTCTAAATGGAGGTTCATCCATGAATTCAGTATTTGTTCGACATAAGTGGGAGCCATATTTATGGCTACTTCCAAGCATCCTGCTTATGCTCATCTTTATTGTATTTCCCATAGCTATTGTTTTTAAGCTATCCTTTAGCCATATTTCTCCGGCAGGCGTTGTTGGAGATTTTGTGGGTTTTGGAAACTTCCAAAAAGCTATCAATGACCCGGCATTTAAGCAGGTGATGATTAACACCTTCATCTGGGTTGTTTCAGTCGTTGGTTTTTCTACGCTCATAGGTTTTGGCGTGGCTGTTCTTCTAAACCAAAAGCTGTTTGGGCGTAAAATTGTACGCTCTATCGTCGTGTTCCCTTGGGCGACCTCTCTGGTTATTCAAGCATCTATCTGGAACTACATTATTAAGTACGAATACGGTAACTTAAATAACGTATTACTCAACCTGGGTATTATTAAGAATGCCATCAATTGGCGTGTATCCTATCAAATCGAGTTTATGTGGGAATGTTGGGTTGGTATTTTTGTGACCATACCCTTTGTTACCTTTTGTATATTAGCTGGTCTACAATCAATAGATAGCGCCTATTATGAGGCGGCAACTGTGGATGGGGCAGGAGCTTGGCAGAAATTCCGGCATGTTACTTTCCCGCTTGTCCAGCCATCATTGACTGTCAGTACCATTTTAAATATTATTTATGTTTTTAATTCCTTCCCGATTATTTACACTATCACTAAGGGCGCTCCCGCCAACAAGACCGACACGATGATCACATTGCTTTATATGCGTGCCTTTTATGACCGACAAAAAGGTCCAGCTACGGCGCTGTCTGTCATAGGCTTTGTCGTGCTATGTATTGTTTCCGGCATTTATATGGTAAGCTCCCTGCGGAAGGAGGAACACTGATGACTAAGAAACAAAAAATCAGGAATAAGCACCGCTGGTTGTTGCTCGTCTTTCTTTCGCTATTATTGTCTATTATTTTACTTTCCTTGCCAGTTTATTCCTTCCGGCAGATAGTGTATTCTAAAAGGCATGCAAATACTCCTGTCGATAGTGAAAAATATATCGAAGCTAAGGCTTTAGCACAAGATGCGATGCTCCCCTTTGGTGAAGATGCCAAACTGAACGAAACAGTAACCCATCGCACTAACTCAAAGGGTGAGACAACAACAATGGTTGCCTTTGAAGTGGGTGTCAAGTTTACCCGTAACGGATGGAGTTGGATGAAGTCGGGCTTGTTATCAGGTCACATTTTGTTAATTGCCTTTGGTTCCATAGTGCTTGCAAGCTTGTTTGCGGTTTTGAGCTATCAATCAGGTCAGAAAATTCAAGATAAGCATGCATATCATGTGAAAGATCGAAGGCTCCTTATTGCGTGTGTTTTGTCCTTAATTGCATTACTGCTTATTCCCGTTTTTGCGATGCATGCAAACTACACATTTAATCGAAATATTCCTTTCTTGTTAGATGACAATGCTTTGGACGCCCCCGTTGTTCAACAAGGCATGGACTTTCTTTTTACGCAGGAGCAAGACCCGATTTCCGCTTTCAAAGGACTAAGCTTTCAGGCAACCGGTTTCCTATGGATGCTTTTTGCTATCTTTTTCCTGAACTTAATAGGTCTCATTAAGCTATATCAAGGCGAAATAGCGGCTGCCTTATTAACAGGCTTTAAATATGTAGCTGTTATTGTACTCTGTGTTGTTATTTTATATCCATACTTTGTTATGTTTATCACAGGTTTTCGTACTCCGGTAGAAGCCAACGATATGCGCTTTAGGTATATTTTCCCAACAAAATGGATATGGAGCAACATGACTGATATTCTTAATCGCGGTGTACCGCAATATTTACTTAACTCTGCGGTTCTTTCTGCTGGCGCTACGTTAATTGCTATGCTTTGTGGGATTCCTGCTGCTTATGCAATGGCTCGAATGGATTTTAAGGGCAAAAAGGCTTACCTTGGGTTTGTTATCATGAGTCAAATGTTTGCTCCGGTTGTTCTTTTAGTTGGCATTTCTCAGCTGATGACTACTCTTAAATTAAATAATACCATTCTTGGTTTAATTTTTATTAACGCCGCCTTCAACCAAGCGTTTGCTATTTGGCTTTTGCGGGGCACATTTATATCCATTTCTTCTGAAATGGAACAGGCGGCGTGTATAGACGGTACTTCAACTGTAGGCGCTCTTCTGCGCATTCTGCTTCCTATGGCAGCGCCTGGTATTGTTACAACTCTCATTTTCGTGTTTATCAACTCGTGGAATGAATATACCATTTCAACTGTTTTGATCGCTACACCAACCAAAAAGCCTATTACCGTCGGCATTACGCAATTCAGTTCCTTTAATATGATTGAATGGCACTATTTGTTTGCGGCAGCTTTGCTTGCAACCTTGCCGGTAATCGTTTTATTTATGCTCATCGAAAAGCATTTGGTTTCTGGTCTTACCTCAGGCGGTGTTAAGGGGTAAATTTTCTGATACTATTTATGCGCGGCTAGGCTGCGCATTTTTGTTTTAGCAGAAGCTTTTCTTGACGCTTAAAAATCGTTCATTTATAATTTGAGCAATACAAAGCATGGTTTTTCTAGGTACTCTATCTTTTTCTATGGATAAACAACAAGGAGGCATCATGAGGTTTTTAGTTACTGGTGCAACAGGCCATCTTGGTATGGTGCTTGTACAAAGGTTGGTTGAAGCGGGATATCAGATTAGAGCCTTGGTACTAAGCGATGATCAACTATTTAAACATTTACCAATCGAGGTTCAAACGGTAAAAGGCGATATAACCGATCCTTTATCCATACAACTCTTTCTCCATGGATGGGAAGATGCGACGGTCATCCACTGTGCCGGGCTCATCAGCCTTCGCTGGAGAAAGGACAAACAGGTTGAAAAAATTAATGTTGGCGGTACCAAAAATATTGTTGACGCCTGCGTTTCAAACAATATGCGGCTTATCTATATTAGTTCCGTACATGCTCTGCCTGAAGCTCCAAGAGGCGAGCAAATCAAGGAGCAGACCGGTTTTTCCGCAAAGCTCGTTACAGGGGGATACGCTAAAACCAAGGCTGAAGCTTCTAAGCTTGTAATTGACGCTATTGTCAATGAGGGACTAAATGCCTGTATGGTTTTTCCAAGCGGCATTATTGGTCCTGGCGGCTATCAGTTGAGCAGCCAAGAAGCGATGTTAGCCCAATACGCAAGTGGTAAGTTGTCCGTTGGCGTCCAGGGTGGATATAGTTTTGTTGATGTTCGTGATTTGGTTGACGGGTTGTATCGATTGGCAACCGATCAAAAATTTCGTGGACAGTATCTCATACCTGGACGTTACGTTACAATTAGGGAATTTTTTGAGGCCATTGATAAGGCCATTGATAGAAAAAGAAAAAAGCCTGTGCCGATTTTACCGACCTTTTTAGCTTACTTTGCCTTACCATATTATTTTATTAAAGATAAAATTTCACGTAAAAAGCCGGTCGTTACAAGATATTCGATCTATACGCTTAATAGTAACTCCAATTTTTCCGACGAAAAAGCAGAGCGTATGCTTGGACAAACCTACCGCTCTTTTGAAGAAACGATTAAGGATACCATTCAATGGCTTAAAAAGATTGACAAGTTAAACTAATTTGACTCTTCTTGTTTGGGTGCTTTATTGTCATTGAACCATCGGACTTCTTCAAGTAGTTCATGATATAAGACGGCGGGAGTCCATTTAATGTTGTTTTGAGTGAGCATTTCCTTTAGAACAACGGTTTCTATACCCATTTCTTTCCATGATTTCAGAAAGCTTTGTAGCAGCGCTTGAAGGAAATATGCAAACACAAGCATTTCTTCATCAAAGGTATTGTGAGTAATTACTACTTCATTTGTATTTTCTCTAAAATTGAGGCAATGGTAAAACCGAATTCTTCTTTTAAAACAGGTTGAACACGTACCTTATAGTATATAGACAAAAGCAAAAGCTTATTGGCTTTTGCTTCACTAACATTAAATGTAAGTAATACTGGTTGCACAAAAGCCTCTTTTGGTATAATTTAGTATACCTAATCATTAAATAGTATAACAAAAGAAAAACGGGACTGTCGATTTATGACAGTCCCGCCAACTTTATATAAGTTACTCGGCCATACTCTTGTAGCGGTTAAGGCGCTCTTGCGCATCTTCCTCTGCTTGAGCAAATAGTACTTCTGCCTCTTCGGGGAAGGACTTGAGCAAGCTGGTGTACCGGGTTTCGCTACGGATGAAGTCTTGATAGCTATCCGTCGGGTCCTTGCTGTCTAGGGTGAAGGGGTTCTTACCTTCCTTGACATTATCAGGGTTATAGCGATAGAGGTTCCAGTAACCGGCTGCGACAGCGCGGCGGGTAGTCTCCTGTGACTTAGCCATGTTGATACCATGGTTAATACAGGGGGAGTAGGCAATAATCAGTGAGGGACCCTTGTAAGCTTCCGCCTCATTCATTGCCCTTACCAACTGCGACATGTTGGCACTCATAGCAACCTGTGCAACATAGACATAGCCATAAGTCATGGCCATTGCACCAAGGTCTTTTTTCTTGGTACGCTTGCCTGCGGCTGCAAACTGTGCTACTGCGCCGGTAGGGGTAGCCTTAGATGCCTGGCCACCGGTGTTGGAATAAACTTCGGTGTCCATGACCAGCACGTTCACGTCTTGATTTTGGGCAAGCACGTGGTCAAGGCCGCCAAAACCGATATCATAGGCCCAACCGTCGCCGCCGAAGATCCAGATGGACTTCTTGACGAGCAGGTCTTTCTGTTCGAGAACTTCACGGGCAAGCTGGCAAGCTTCACATGGGCAACCTTCGACGATACCGCATTCAAGCTTTTTAACAAACTTGGCGGAAACAACCTTGGAAGCCTCGCCTTCGTTCATGTTGTCTAGCCATTCCTGGCCGGCTTCTTTAAGTTCGCCTACCGTGTAGCCAAGACCGATGAGCTTGGTAACCTTTTCGGCAATCAGTTCACGACGCTGGGTGAAAGCAAGGCTAATACCAAAGCCAAACTCGGCATTGTCTTCAAACAGGCTGTTAGCCCAAGCAGGTCCATGGCCCTTATCGTTAACGGTGTAGGGAACAGTGGGCGAAGAACCACCATAGATAGAGGAGCATCCGGTGGCGTTGGCAATAATCATGCGATCACCAAACAGCTGGGTAACAAGTTTAACATAGGGTGTTTCGCCGCAGCCCGGGCAGGCTCCAGAAAACTCAAACAGGGGCTTTAAGAACTGGCTTCCCTTAACAGTATTTTTGTTGACAGGGATGTCAAGCTCAGGCAGCTTTGCTGCAAAGTCCCAGTTGGCTTCCTGTATTTGCTGACTTTCCAGAGGCTTCATGACCAAAGACTTTACCTTGGAAGGACATACTTGAGCACAGCTACCGCAGCCCGCGCAGTCAAGGGTGCTGACTTGGATACGGAACTCGTAACCTTCAAACTCTTTACCGGTGGCTTTCTTGGTTTCAAAGGTGGCAGGTTTTTCAGTGCCTTCCTTAATCAAGAACGGACGGATAGCCGCATGGGGGCAAACCAATGCACACTGATTACATTGGATACAGTTGTCAATCAGCCATTCAGGTACGTTGACAGCAATACCACGTTTTTCATACTGGGTAGTGGCAGTGGGCACAAAGCCATCGGGGGAGAAAGCGGACACGGGCAGATCGTCACCAGCCTGATTTAGCACCGGTTTGATGGTGGAATTGAAGTAGTCCGTCGCTTCAACATGTGGGGGCTCTCCACCGGTGGTGGCATCCGCCCAGGAAGCGGGCACTTCTACCTTTTTGAGACCCGAGATAGCAATATCAATGGCATCCCAGTTCATCTTAACAACTTTATCACCTCTACGACCGTAGCTCCTTTGCGCGGCTTCTTTCATGTAGCGGTCAGCATCTTCATAAGGGATGATATCCGCCAGTTTAAAGAAAGCGGCCTGCATGATGGTATTAATACGGTTGCCCATGCCGACTTGTGCGGCCAGATCGGTAGCATCAATGGTATATAACTTGGCATTCTTTTTAGCAAGGGCACGCTTCATGGAGGCGGGCAGATGGGAGTCAAGCTCTTCGGCAGACCAGGGGCAATTGAGCAGGAAGACACCATTCTTTTTCAGCGGCTTAACCATATCATATGCGGTGACATATGAGGGCTTGTGGCAAGCGACGAAGTTGGCAGAGTCAATCTGGTAGGTAGAACGAATAGGGGATTTACCAAAACGTAAATGCGAAACAGTCAAACCACCTGATTTCTTGGAGTCATAGGCAAAGTATGCTTGGGCATACATGTCGGTATGATCGCCAATGATTTTGACGGAATTCTTGTTTGCGCCGACGGTACCGTCAGAACCAAAGCCGTAGAACAAGCAGCTAACAGTTCCTTCAGGAGCGGCATCAAGAGTTTCACCAAGCCCCAGAGAAGAATGGGTCACGTCGTCGTTAATACCAACAGTAAAGTGATGCTTTGCATCTTCCTTATCGGCGTTATCGAAAACGGCTTTAACCATAGTGGGGTTGAATTCCTTAGAACCAAGTCCATAGCGGCCAGCCAATACGCGGATATCGCCCTTACCACCCTCACGAAGCGCAGTGCAAACATCAAGGTACAGGGGGTCGCCGATGGAACCGGATTCCTTGGTGCGGTCAAGCACAGTGATGGTCTTAACGGTAGCAGGTAAAACGTCTACAAACTTCTCGACACTGAAAGGGCGATATAGGTGCACATTTACGCAGCCATAACGCTTGCCTTCTTTGTTGAGTACATCAACAGTTTCGTACACTGCCTGAGCGCCGGAACCCATCAGGATTATAACGTTTTCGGCGTTTTCGGCGCCATAGTAGTCAAATAAATTAATCTTACGGCCGGTTAGTTCGGATACTTTCCTCATCTGTTCTTCTACGATGTCGGGAACAGCGTCATAATACTTGTTGGCTGCCTCACGGTTTTGGAAGAAAACGTCTGGGTTCTGTGCAGTACCAGCCTGGTGCGGCTTCTCCGGATTAAGGGCGCGGGCACGGAAAGCTTCAATTTTTTCGAAGTTGGTTAACTTTGCCATCTCTTCATATTCAATCTTATCAATCTTTTGAACTTCATGGCTGGTACGGAAACCATCAAAGAAGTGTAGGAAAGGAACAGATGACTCAATAGAAGCCAGATGAGCTACCAGAGCAATGTCTTGGGCTTCCTGCACGCTTGAAGAAGCGAGCATAGCAAAACCGGTCTGACGGCAAGCCATTACGTCACTATGATCACCAAAAATGGACAAGGCATGGGTTGCTAAGGTACGAGCACTTACATGGAAAACGCAAGGGAGAAGCTCACCGGCGATTTTGTACATGTTAGGTATCATGAGCAGAAGTCCCTGAGAAGCGGTGAACGTAGTGGTCAGTGCGCCAGCCGCTAATGAACCATGAACGGCACCTGCGGCACCAGCTTCAGACTGCATCTCCTGCACCTTGACGGTCTGGCCGAAAATATTTTTTCGACCCTGGGCAGCCCACTCATCAGAGTATTGGGCCATGTTGGAAGACGGTGTGATGGGATAGATTGCCGATACGTCACTAAACGCGTAAGCAACGTGCGTTGCTGCCCCATTACCGTCTACGGTAAATTTTTTAGCCATTGTAACCTCCTATAAACATAGCGTGTGGCTGCAAAATATATCTTGCAGCTCATAGCCTTCAATACAAAAATAATTATACATTTTTTATCTTCAAGCGTCAAGGTAAAGGTAGGGCTTTTGCCGCTTTTGCCACACCGTTACTACTTTTTTTAGGTTTGATTCCAAGTGGCTTGTCCCCATACCTAATATTTTGGTATAATCACAGAAGGAGGAATGATGGCATTGTTTAAATTTAAGGATGTTTCCATGCATGGAGATGGGTTTGGCGCCATAAACAATTTATCTTTCGTGGTGGAACAAGGAGAAACCCTGGGTATTCTCTCCGCTGATAGCTTTATGCATGAGCGTGTCCTTTCTCTTTTACAGGGACTTTATAAGCCTGATGATGGTCAAGTTCTTTTTTTTGAAAAAAATTGCCGCAGTCAACGAAAAGAGCTTTGGTCAACCGTTTCTTTTCAAGTATTTGAAGATGCTTTTTCACCAGATGAAAAGATTGCTGATTTTATTAAGCTTTATCAAAAAATGCATCAGCGACATAATAAAGAGCTTTTTAGTTCCCTTGTGCAAAAACTTGATTTAAACCTTATTGGATTGTTTCGTACCTTGGGAGAAAAAAACAGGAAAAAATTAGCCCTCCTTCTTGCGTTATGTGAAGAAAGCAAGGCCTATGTTCTTCTATCGCCTTTTACCTGCCTTAATAATGCCGAACGTTCTCATGTGATACATTTGCTACTTTCTTTTAAAAAAAATGGGAAAACCGTGCTTATTTTGCAGGACAGCTTTGATTATTTTAGTCTTATTTGTGATCGTGTGATTTTATGTATGGATGGGGAGGCAATCACTGAACTTAAGGACACCGAAATGCAATTAGCGAGAGAAAAAATCTATCATATTGTATTTGAAAAAGCTGATGAGGCCGATGCTTTTGCTAAGGTATGGGATAAGAAGTTAACCATCAATTATGATCGAGTTACTTTAAAGCTATCCGGTAGCCCGAATGTTTTGCTTAACATACTTAAAGATTACAAAGTGCTTGATTTTATTGGCGGTTATCATGATGCTTGGATATACGAGGAAGTAAGGGCAGAGGAGAGCATTGAAGAATGAGTGTCATAAAGTATCGTATGCAAAGGCTCAAAATTCATGTGATACCCTTTCTTGCAATTAGTATGCTTTTTGTGTTGGGAGTTTTCGCTACCTATCGACTTCCTGTGGAAGGTGTTCCGCGGGGTGTTGAAGCTTGGCGTCTAAGCAATCCTTCCCTTTCAAGGTTTGTGGGAATTGATGCGGCAATTAATCCGCAGGATTATTTCACGTCGCTTTTGTTCGCTTTTGTTGTCCCTCTAATCAATATGATTTTTATCCGCTTAAGTATCAAGAGACTGTATGTCCAGATGATGGAAAGGCAGAAAGCGCGTTTCTTTTTTGTGTCGGAGAAATGGTTGGGCAATATTGTGTTTTCAGTATTTGTTGCGATTTCATTTTCAGTATTGTGTCAACATGTTTTAATCAGCGGACTATATCGTATAGCTCCACTTGTGTTTGATCAGTGGAGGGAAACGGTTAATCAAATCGACATTCTCCTATTGCAGAGTATGCTTTTTTCTTTCTTACCTACCGGTTTTTATCTTTTTAGTGCCGTGTTTTCTCCCAATGATCAGATTAGTAAATTACTGGATATATTATTTGTTCTGTGGGCAATTATTAAGGGACTTTCTCGGTTAGACGGCGCCAGCAAGATACTTAAGTATTTTACACCATTCAGCCTGTATTCTTTCAAGGTAGTAATTGGCAACAACTTACCTATGATCATGTCCCTTATTGCTGCGACATTCGGGTTTTTACTTGTTTTTGTTTCCAGCTTTGCTTTTTCCAGAAAAGATTTTTTCATAGAAAGTAGGCGTTCATGAAAAGCAGAAAAATTTTACCCAAACGAATTTTTACAGCCCTTATAGTTGTCGGCCCATTTTTTGTGATATTGTACCTTGCCCTTCAATCAGGTGACCTTTCTGAAGTCAAATCAGTGGTCGCCACTTCCAGAAAGTTATGGATGACGGGTGCCCTTGTATGTATTTTTGTTCACTTATTTTTGGAAGCCTTTATTTGCTATCTATATTATTATTTTCAAAAAATCAAAACTAAGATGAGGGATAACTACCTCGTCGGACTAATTGGTGTGTACTATTCATCCATCACTCCGGCCGCAACCGGCGGTCAACCAATGCAGGTGCATGCCATGCGTTGTCGGGGTATTGCGCCTGGCACTTCATTGTCTGCTTACACGGTTAAATTCTTTTGCTGGCAGTGTGCTTTATTGCTCGTCGGCACCGTACTTTGGTTTCGTTATCCATCCTTTATTGCTGAAAGAATGCACGTTGGCATTTGGTTTTTAGGCCTTGGATTTTTTGTCAATGGTTTGGTAATTGTGATTGTCCTATTGTTATCTATTAACCAAAACATTGTTCGTTCCATTATCGCTTTTATAGTGCATATATTGTATGTGCTTCGTATCATTAAAGATAAGGCAAAGTCGATTTCTAAATGGGATGCTGGAATCCAAGATTTCCAAGCCAGTGTGCAGCTTATTTCTCGTCATCCTTTTCAGTTTTTAGTATTACTTTTGCTTTCGATATTCCAAGTTTTTGCTTTACTCAGCACTGTTTACTTTATTTATCGTGGTTTTGGACTTAATAATGCCAAGTATATCGAAGTTTTCACTATGCAAGTGATGTTATACATAGCGGCCAGTTTCACTCCGCTGCCAGGCGCTTCTGGAGCACAAGAGGGGGGATTTTATGTTTTCCTAGGTTCTTTTTTTCCTGAATCTTTAATTTTTCCCGCCATGTTGGTTTGGCGTTTTTACACATATTACTTAATGATTATTTTAGGCTTTTTGGGTGTTGTTCTTGACAGTGCCCTTGCTCGAAGAGAAAAAGCAAGGAGTCAGTAGTGAAAAATACTTTGGGGATAAATATGAATACACAGGTTTTTGCTCACAGGGGTGCATCAGGCTATGCACCTGAAAATACCATTGAAGCTATTGAATTAGCCAATAATTTGGGTGCTCACGGTATCGAAATTGATGTACAACTTACCAGAGACAACCTTTTGGTTGTATGCCACGATGAGCGTATTGACAGGGTATCAAACGGGATTGGTCGTATAGCTGATATGCGCTATTCTGAATTAAAAAAACTCAAATTCAATCGAACCCATCCTGAATATGCTAATGCCAAGCTTTCAACTCTCCAAGAGATACTTGAATTTGTAAAAGACACGAACATGCATATCAATATTGAACTAAAAAACAGCCGGACAGCCAACCCAATACTTGAAGAAAAGTGCCTTGAGTGTGTTGCGCTTTTGGGAATGGAAGAAAGAGTACTCTTTTCTTCATTTAACCACCACAGTATGGTTGCTTTGAAGAATCTGCAGCCAAAAGCCTACTGTGGATTACTGTATGCTCACACTATGGTTGAGCCTTGGAAGTACGCCAAGACATTGGGTGTTGATGCCATTCATCCTGAATATCATGAACTTCTTTTAATTGAAGATACGGTTGCTCAAGCGCATACTAATTGCCTGCAAGTAAATACCTGGACTGTTAATGAAGATCAAGCGATGAAATCCTTAATTCTTAAAGGTGTTGATCGTTTAATTACCAATTATCCTGATAGAGCCCTCTCTGTTCTCAATCAGTTAAATAAAGGCGCAGGTTAGATATTTAGCGCTGTTTTATGTATATGATAAAATAACATTTAGAAACATTTAGGAGGAATTTACAATGGCTGGACATTCTAAGTGGTCAAATATTAAGCATAAAAAAGGGAAAGCAGATGCTGCAAAGGGGGCTATTTTTACTAAAATTGGTAGAGAGATAGCCATGGCCGTTCGAGAAGGTGGTAGCGATCCTACACATAACAGCAGGCTTCGAGATGTGATTGCCAAAGCTCGCTCCAATAATATGCCTAATGATAATATCGAAAGAAGTATCAAAAAGGCTTCTGGAGAGCTTGAGGATGTAATTTATGAGGAGATTACTTATGAAGGTTACGGTCCTGGCGGCATTGCTGTAATAGTTAATGTTGTGACAGATAATCGTAATCGCACAGCAAGCGACGTACGACATATCTTTGACAGAAATGGTGGAAGTATGGGGCAGACCGGATCAGTTGGTTATTTGTTTGAGCATAAAGGTGTAATTGTTATTGAACGTAGCGACAATATGGATGAAGACGAGGTGATGATGCACGCCTTGGAAGCTGGCGCTCAGGACTTTGAAGCAGATGACGATGTATTTGAAATTCTCACCCAACCCAACGATTTTTCTTCCGTGCGTGAAGCTCTTGAAGCTCAAGGATACTCCTTTTTATCGGCTGAGCGCGCCCAGCTGCCGCAGATGACCAAAGAAATCAATGATCCTGAGATGCTTGAAAGGTTTCATAAACTTTTGGATATGTTTGAAGACAATGACGATGTGGTTGAAGTGTACCATGATGCACAATTACCTGAAGAAGAGGATGAAGAGTAAATTTTTCTTGAATGTCGTTTATTTTATCACGCCGCACGATTGTGCGGCGTTTTGTCATAACTTGTTAATAAAGTTTACTTGATTGAAACATGGGTATATGCTAACATGGACTGTGCAAAGGGGGACTTTATGATAAAAAAACGATTATCAATCTTATTTTCATTCATGTTGTTATTTTCAAGTGTCTACGCACTTGAAGTTCAGCCGCTTTTTATTCGTCCCGGAAAAACCGAGAGTATTATTTTTCAGTCTTTTACTGAAGATCCAACCGAAATTGCGTTGGTTTCGTCTTCTGGCATTGAGATGATTTTGTTCACCGGCATTCCTACTATTGTCGGCACAAATACTTTTTATTGGAATGGCATGGACAACAACAACCGTTATATGTCTCCCGGGGACTATGTTTTGTATTTTAGGCAAAGTTCAGCAGAACAAAGCGTCCCTATCACTATTGGTAAAGAAGCGCCCATCATTCAGTCCATGATTATTAGCTCGGCAGAAATAATACAGGGGGAGGAATGGTCAGTTACAGCCCATGTGAACATGCCGGGAACTTTAATGTTCCGTGCGAATATCAACGGAATGATCGAAACAGTTGCTTCAAAACAAGCCGTTCAAGGAGAAAACACACTGTCTTGGAACGGACTTTATCATAATATGCAGGTAGCGCCCGGCAGTCATATGATTTCCGTACAGCTAAGCGATGAAACTGGTTTTTTTAGCCAGCCACACCATATTGTCTTGACCATGCGAGACGCAAATGGCTTGCTACAGGAGTCTGTAAGCGAGCCAATGCAAGAACAGGTTGAGTCAACTGAAGAATCATGGTCAACGGTTGACACAGGTTTTGACGCCTCTCATGTTATTGACACACCAGCAACACAGCAAACCATATCTTATAAACCCCCCACCGCAGAGCATGTGCCTCAAGAACAGTTGGGCTCCAACTATTGGACTTTGCCTGTAGGAAAGATGGACGAAGAAGCTATTTGGAATGTTATGATCCAACCAATAACCATTGTTAAGGCAGCAACACGAAAAGGCGACCAAAAAGAAATGTATCGTCTGCGGGCAACGCCCGATACAAGCATGAAAAATGACAATGTTCTTGGAGAAATCACCTGTGAATCACAGGGTGTCAATATCTTAGAAACATTAGATAATGGTTGGTCTTATGTGGAGGTTTTTAATTCAAGCTATGGACCCAATTGCAAAAGCCGGCCCGGCTGGGGCAATTCTGATGAGTTGATTCGAGGCTATGTTGAAACCAATCGCTTAGACACCATTGTTCCGCGTGCGGATTTTGGTATGTTGATTGATAAATTAACCCAAGAAATGTTAATTTTTAAGGAAGGTAAACTTTTCACTACTTTGTTGATTTCTACAGGCCTGCCGACCAAGCAACAACCTTGGAATGAAACCCCCTCTGGAGAATTTCTCCTTATTTCTCGTACAGGCGGCTTCTGGGCAGGTAACCTTTACTGCGACATGGCCATGCGTATTAATGGCGGTTGTCTGATTCATGAAGTACCCTATATTCTTAACGAGGCAACCAACTATAAAGATTACAGTTCCCAAGAAGGGCTACTGGGTTCTAAAGCAAGTCACGGATGTGTGCGTGTCCAGCGCAAAACCAACGATGATGGATTTAACATGGCTTGGGTGTGGAATAATATTAAGGTCAATACTAAGGTTCTGGTTTGGGACGATAATCCGGGCCGCTTTCACGCCTACCCCAGTGATGATTTAAAGCTATATTATAATCCCACTGGCGGTAAAAACTATCATGCCGATGCGAGATGTCGTGGTGTTAAGAGCCGTTGGTTACCTTTAAAAGGCGAGTTTACCTATGGTCAATTAGACGATGCGAATTACAGCCAATTTACACCTTGTAAATCCTGTAACCCGCCGCTTCGTAAGCATGAAATCGATGCATTAAACAAGGAAAATGGATTTTAATATCACACCCGCCTCAGGGCGGGTTTATTATTGACGAATGGAAGGGTTATTCATATAATTGTAACAAAAGTATTTAGGAGGTTGATTTGCGTTTTGGACGGCATATCGGACTGCTGCTATGTCTTTGTATGATCAGCCTTCAAACGATTGCTGATATTTCCAGTATTGAACACAGACGTGCATTATTAATTGCCTGCGACGAGTTTGTGACTCAAGACAGCATGGCACCTTCTGCGCTTGGAACAACACAGGCTATGCGGCGCATTCTGTCCGATGATCTTCGTGGCTACGACAAGGTGACCACCATTATCAACCAACCTCTTGATAAGATTGGATTACAAAACAGTTTGCACTCAGCTTTTGAAGGTGCAACAGAAAACGACACTTCTTTTATATACATCAGTACACATGGTGAAAAAATGGGGGCTGATAGTTGGTTTTCACTTTTGTTTTCTGACGGTAAAATACAACATAGGGTATGGGGGAAAGATTTGTTAAAATACCTATCCACCATACCTGGTCAAAAAATACTTTTTCTTGATAGTTGTTATTCCGGATCCATTATTCCGAAGGGCGGCTGGCAGAATAAGCTCCGGCCTGTTTCTATACCAAACGATATTATAATCCTTACATCAAGTGGAGCGGATGAACTTAGCTATAATTGGTCTGGTGGAAGCAACAATCTTTTAGGGGGTAGCTACTTCACTTTGGCTCTTGAATCGGCGCTCTCTGCCTCCTTTCATTTTCAGGCGGACGAAAACCGTAACGGTGTTATCACCTTGGAAGAGTGTAAGCGTTTTTTAATGGATAACCTTGGCCCCTCCAGTGTTCAAAGTTTTCCGGAAAATAGCGACTTTGTAGTCGTTCAAGCTCAAAATGTACCGTATATCCAGAGTTCACTTACCGGCTTATCTTTTGATTCTCGAATTTTAACAAAAGAATCCGACTCGCTCTATTTTTCTTTTATTCTTCATCAACCTGCCAATCTTTCATATTTATTGGTTTATCGCAAGGAAGGGCAGTGGTTATTTGATGGTGCGCAAGTTATTCACGAGAATATAAAATCCAGCCCTGGTTATCAGGAGCGTTCTTTGGCGTTAGAAAACATTCCGGATATTGAAAGTGGCTATGCGGTACTCATTATTGCTGAAAGAGTGGACAATGGGATGGCCCCTTTAGCTTCCACTCTATTGTCCGTCGAGATGAGTTGTCACGAACCTATACAGCTTTCTACGGCATCAATTTTTAATCCTATAAAAGGTGAAGAACTTAGCATTTCTTTTACTCATGAAAGACCATGTCGATATTCTCTTGCCATTTATGATGCGCAGGGAAGTATTGTTGCTCAACCCGTATTGCATGCTATAAGTCGCCCACAAACAAAGTTTGGCACTACAGTTTACTGGGATGGTAAAGATAAAAATGGTTATATCCTTGGAAAAGGCCTATACTGGGCACAGGTAACCGTATATGAAGGCAATCAAGTCATGACGGCATTTTCTTCATCATTTCTGTTGGAAGAATCACAAGATGAAACAGTAGAAGTTCTGTCAACACAGCGTGAAAGTCCTTGACAGTTTTTGTGCTCCATGATACCATTTGTGCATAAAATTCATTGAATGGTGCTTTGCTTTGATTGAGTTTTTGGGGCTGCATCCCGAATGCGGCAAGGATTATGTCGTATGTCTTGGTTTCTTTGATGGTGTACACTGCGGTCATCGTGCCTTAATTGATGCCGCTCTGGCTTTAAAAGAGAGTGACGGTTTTTTTATTTGTGTGCATACGTACACTCAATCTCCTGCACAGATACTCTTTCCCGATCAAGCCTATCAAGAATTGACCCCACTTCAAGAAAAAACCGATATTTTATTCAATTATGGGGTTGATACGGTAGCATTTAGTTCGTTTGATAAGCAGCTGATGCAAATGTCGGGAGAAGACTTTCTTGACAAGTTACTTTTACAGTCCATGCAAGTTAAGGCGCTGGTTATCGGATACAATCATCGCTTCGGATTTGCTGCAAAAACTGACCATGTAAAGCTTCGGGAATTGTGTAATCAAAGAAATCTTCAATTAATTGTTGTGCCACCGGTCAAGACCACTGAAGGCCTGATTGTGTCAAGTACTGCTATCAGGGAGGCACTGAAAAATCGTAACTATTCATTGGCTCAAGAGATGTTGGGTCGTCCACTCGATTCACATCTTTTAAATATGCAATAATTCAGGAGGGATGGTCTGTATGAAAAAGGAAATGCCGGCTTGGTTAGTACTTGCAATCATTATGTTGGTTGCGGCGCTGTGCTTGGCCGGGACAAACCTGATCACTAAAGGCCCCATTAAAGACCAAGAGGCTTTAAATGCCGACAAGGCACGCAAAGCCGTATTGGCAGATGCTGAGTTTGAGCCTTTCCAGGGGGAGCAGGAATTAAGCATCGACCAACTTTTTGTGGGTAAAAAAGGTGATGAGGTTATTGGCTATGTAGGCGTTATTACCGCAAAGGGTTATGGCGGTGATATTGAAGTGACTGTCGGCTTAACGCCCGATGGAATAATTACCGGTATTAGTGTCGGTGGAGCCAATTTTGCGGAAACGGCAGGTCTTGGCGCCAAAGCAAAAGAACCGAAATTTACCGACCAGTTCAAAGGCAAGATTGCCCCTCTTAGAGTCATTAAGCAAAGCGATGAGGCTGATGACTCAACGATTGATAGCATTACTGCCGCTACTATTACCACCAATGCGATTACCCGTGGGGTCAATAGCGTTGTTAAGCAGGTAGTAGACCTGTTAAAAGCTCCTGTTGACTTGGGTGGCTTTAAGGCAGGAACAACGACCGCATCAGTTCAAGGCTTTGCCGGTCCTGTTGTGGTTGAAGTAACCTTTGATGACAACAAGACCATTACCGATATTAAGATTGGTGATGACAGTTTTGCGGAAACCCCAGGCATTGGCGATAAGGTTTTAGCGCCCGAATTTGCCCAAATGCTCATTGGCAAGTCGGCTCCGCTTACCATTAACGATATTGATGCGATTAGTAAAGCGACCATCACCTCGCAAGCGGTGGTTGATGCCATCAATGTTGCTATTGAACAGCTATCGTCCGGGGGGATGGTTTTCTCTGCCGGAACAGCGACTGCGTCAGTACAAGGCTTTGCTGGTCCAGTTGTGGTTGAAGTAACCTTTGATGATAACAAGATCATTACTGATATTAAGATTGGTGATGACAGCTTTGCGGAAACCCCAGGCATTGGTGATAAGGTTTTAGCGCCCGAATTTGCTCAAATGCTCATTGGCAAGTCGGCTCCGCTTGCCATCAAAGACATTGATGCTATCAGCAAAGCAACTATTACCTCACAGGCGGTTGTAGATGCTATTAATGCCGCTTTTGAGCAGCTGTTAAGTGGTGGTGGCGAAGTAAGTGATGAAGAAAGTGATGATATAAACGGTGTTATTGATAGCGATGACGGTACCAAGAGTGATGATACCGATAATAGCCTTGACGGTGATGTTGGTGACAGTGCCGACAGTAGTGACGCTGACGATGCCGAACCTATCTTCAAAGGTGGAACAGCATCTGCTTCCGCTCCGGGCGGTGTTGGCCCCGTAGCTGTTAAAGTTACTTTTGACGCCGACAAGTCCATTACTGATATTATAATTGGTGACGATAGTTTTGTTGAAACCGAAGGACGTGGTACCAAGGTTTTAGAACCTGAATTTGCCCGGATGCTGATTGGCAAGGTGGCTCCGCTTACCATCGAGGATATTGATGCCATTAGTGGCGCAACTTTCACCTCCAAGGCCGTTGTTCAAGCTATTAATACTGCTTATGAGCAGTTGTTGGGTAATGATGGCAAAGACGGTGACGATGAAAATGACGGCGGAGAGAGCGTCGCTGACAACAACAATGGTGATACAGGCGCTGTTTTCCAAGGTGGAACTGTATCCGCTTCCGCGCCGGGTGGCGTTGGCCCTGTGGCTATTAAAGTTACTTTTGACGCTAACAAGTCCATTACCGATATTATAATTGGTGATGATAGCTTTGTTGAAACCGAAGGGCGTGGCACCAAGGTTTTAGAACCGGAATTCGCCCAGATGCTAATTGGCAAAGTGGCTCCGCTTACCATCGAGGATATTGATGCCATTAGTGGCGCAACGTATACCTCTAAGGCAGTTGTACAAGCTATTAATGCGGCTTATGAGCAGTTGTTGGGTGATGAAGCCAACAATGCTTTAGAAGTGAAGTAAGGGAGGGAAGAACGTGAGCTTATTAACTTTTCGTGGAGGGGTTCATCCTTATAAGGAGTTAGATGAGAAGAAGGGGTTAACTGGTAATCAACCAAGTAAGCCTTTTAGCCCTTCGGTTGTCTATATCCCGCTTGATACACATATCGGACCGCCATCAAAGCCTGTTGTTAAAAAAGACGACCAAGTAAAGTTAGGCCAAGTAATTGCCGAACCGGGCGGCGACTGGGGCATTTATGTGCATGCAAGCGTCAGTGGTACTGTTAAAGAAGTGGGCGCTATGCAAATGTTTGGCAAAATGCCTTCGCCTTTTATCGCCATTGAAAATGATAAACAGGATTCATGGGTGGAACTAAATCCCTGCGCAAATCCCAAGGCGCTTCCAGCCGAAGAACTCTGTTCTATTGTTCGTAATGCCGGCATCTGTGGAATGGGAGGGGCTGCTTTCCCAACCCATGTCAAGCTATCTATACCGCAAGGCAAGTCAGCTGATACCATTATCGTAAACGGCTGTGAGTGCGAGACTTTTCTTACAAGCGACGAACGCTTAATGATGGAGCGGCCTGAAAGTATTTTCAAAGGGCTTAAAATTGTATTAAAGTCGTTGAATGTTGAGCGTGGCATTATCGCCGTTGAAGATAATAAACCACTTGCTATTGCTGCTCTTAAAGCCTTAGTGCCAGAATATAAAGGCATTGAATTTGCTACGGTTCAAGCCAAGTATCCGCAAGGTGGCGAAAAGCAACTGATAGAAGCTGTGCTGAAGCGTGAGGTACCCAGAGGCGGTCTGCCAATTGATATAAACACCATTGTGTTAAATGTTGCTACGGTAAGCGCTATAGCTGATGCCGTTTATGAGGGAAAGCCTCTTGTTAAGCGTCTATGTTCTGCCACCGGACAAGTGAAAGAACCTGCAAACTTATTGTTACCAAACGGCACATTAACCAAAGATGCTGTCGAATTCTGCGGTGGCTATGCTACTGAACCCGGTAAAATTTTTGTGGGCGGCAGCATGATGGGCGTTTGTATACCTAATGACGAAGTACCGTTATCTAAGCAAAACAACGGCTTTGTTGTTCTATCTCAAAAGGAAGCTAAGCTTGCCGAAGAAACCAACTGTATTCGCTGCGCACGTTGTGTGGACGTTTGCCCAACAAGGCTCAATCCTGTTGAACTGCGTGGACTGCTTATTCAGGATCGTCTGGACGATGCCGAAAAAAGTGGCCTTGAAGATTGTATTCTTTGTGGTGCTTGTTCATTCGTGTGTCCCGCAAAACGCAGATTAACGGCAACCTTTAAGCTTGGTAAAGATACTCTTGCTGTAAGGAGGAAAAAAGCATGACTTTACGTGTATCTCCAGCACCACATATTGTGGATAAGCAAACGACGCGCTCTCTGATGGGCAACGTGTTGATTAGCTTACTCCCAACAACGCTTTGTGGTCTTTACTTTTTTGGAAAGCGCGCAGCTTTAGTACTATTAGTATCTACGCTTAGCGCAGTGCTGTGTGAGCTTATGTGGCAGTTGTTGACCCGAAAAAAGGTCACTGTCTTTGACCTTTCCGCAGCAGTAACCGGTTTACTTGTAGGATTAAGCCTGCCAAGTATTGTACCACTTTGGATGCCGGCACTCGGTTCTGCCATCGCTATTATTCTGGTTAAACAGCTCTTTGGCGGGTTAGGGCAGAATTTCATGAACCCGGCGCTATTTGCTCGTGGTGTATTACTTGCGTCTTGGCCAGCACTGATGACCAAATCTTATGAGCCTATTCGTGCGATGCTTTCTTCTACAGCGAAGGTTGGCGTTGATACCGTGGCAGCTGCAACGCCTTTATCATCAACCTTTTCCACTTGGGATCTTATCATTGGCAACGTACCTGGCGCTATCGGAGAAGTGGCTAAAATTGCGATTTTGCTTGGTCTCGCCTATCTTTTGTTTACTAAGACCATTACTTGGCTTATTCCCACGCTGTTTATTGGAACTGTCGTTGTCTTTTCCTTGATAGTCGGGAACGATCCGTTAAACACTGTTTTAACCGGAGGCGTTCTCTTTGGTGCCGTATTTATGGCGACCGACTATGTAACAACACCCATGCTTAAAGTTGGGCAGGCAATCTTCAGCATTTTATGCGGGGTGATTGTTGTTGTAATCCGTAAGTGGGGCGGCTATCCTGAGGGCGTCACCTATGCGATTTTGTTTATGAACTGTTTGACGCCTCTTATCGACCGCTATACCAAGCGCAAAGTTTATGGGGAGGTGAAAAAGAATGTCAAAAAATAAACTTGGAAAGGTATTTACCAATGGACTTTTTGGAGAAAACCCAGTATTCCGCTTAGTTTTAGGGACCTGTCCAACTATTGCTGTTACCACCAGCGCTATTAATGGCGTGGGTATGGGTTTGGCTGCAACGTTCGTTCTAGTGGGGTCTAACGTGGTTATCTCTTTATTGAGAAACTTTATTCCCAATAAAGTTCGTATTCCTGCATTTATTGTTGTGATTTGTACCTTTGTTACCATGGTACAGATGATAATGCAAGCTTTCTTACCTTCACTGTATGAATCCTTAGGTATATTCATTCCACTTATTGTGGTTAACTGTATCATTCTTGCCAGAGCTGAAGCTTTTGCAAGCAAGAATAATGTTGGTGAATCTGCCATGGATGGTCTTGGTATGGGTCTCGGTTTTACGTTGGGCCTGCTCCTCATTGGTGCCATCCGTGAAGTGATTGGCGCTGGAACAATCTTTGACTATCAAGTGTTTGGTGCGCATTTTCAGCCAATGCTGTTACTAATTTTAGCTCCAGGTGGCTTTATCGTATATGGATTAGCTCTTGGTATAATTAATGGAGTAACTGAAAAGTTTAGCTCCAAAAAGAAGGAGGCAGAACATGAGATTAGCTGAAGTTGGTTTCTTTCTTTTTATGGTTGATTGCATTCTATGTAACAACTATATCTTCTCTCGTTTCTTGGGCAACTGTCCTTTCCTTGGTGTTTCTTCAAAAGTTGAAACCTCAATCGGTATGGGCTTGGCGGTTACATTCGTTATGGGCTTGGCCTCTGCCTTTACCTGGGTAGCGTATACTTATCTTCTTGAACCGTACGATCTGAAGTATTTGGACACGATCGCTTTTATTTTCATTATTGCGGCGTTGGTGCAATTTGTTGAAATGTTCATGAAAAAATCACTGCCTGCACTATATAACGCGCTTGGTATTTATTTGCCTCTAATCACCACAAATTGTGCGGTTTTAGGTGTTGCCTTACTGAATATCAAGTCAAGCTATGGCTTGATCGAATCAGTATTAAGCGGTGTTTTTGGTGCCTTAGGCTTCCTACTCGCTATCGTTATGATGGCTGGCGTTCGTGAGCGTTTGGAAACTTCCGATATTCCCAAGCCCTTCCGTGGCTTTTCCATCAGTCTTGTTATAGCAGGCATGATGGCGGTTGCTTTTATGGGCTTTACTGGTTTAGTGAAATAAGGAGGGAAAGATGTTAGATATTCTGAATGCCCTTCTTGTGATGGGCGGTCTAGGAATTGTATTTGGGGTTATTTTAAGCTTTGCTGATAAGGTCTTTGCGGTTCCTGTTGATGAAAAAGTCGCTCTTATCCGCGATAATCTTGCAGGGGCTAACTGCGGCGCCTGCGGATATCCCGGATGTGATGGCTTTGCCGAAGCTGTTGCCAAGGGCGAAGCGCCTATCACCGGTTGCCCGCCTGGTGGGTCAAAAACAGTGCAAGCTTTGGCAGAAATTATGGGTGTTAGTGCAACTGCATCAGAACCAAAGGTTGCTCGTGTGCTATGTCAGGGCGCCAATGAAATCGCTGGTATCCGCTATGAATATAGTGGTGTTGAAAGTTGCGCTGCGGCGGTTGCCTTCGCTGGCGGTCCTAAACTTTGTCAGTATTCCTGCGTCGGCCTTGGCGACTGCGTGAATGTTTGTAAGTTTGATGCTTTAACCATTGAAAATGACCTTGCCGTCATTGATGATAAAAAATGCACTGCTTGCGGCATGTGTGTGAATGTTTGCCCCCGTCACGTAATTGAGCTTGTACCAAGAAGCGCAACGGTAGCTGTTCGCTGTCGCAGTTCAGCCAAAGCAAGAGAAGCACGTGCCGCGTGTACTCATGCTTGTATCGGATGCAAACGCTGTGAAAAAGCCTGTGCTTTTGATGCCATTCATGTTGCCGACGGTTTTGCTACAATCGATCAAGAAAAATGTACCCAGTGTGAAGAGTGTATCAAAGTGTGTCCAAACAACTGTATAACCGTTAGTTAAATTAACAAAACAAATGCTTGTCTAACTGTCAACAAAATCCCAGCATACTCTGCTGGGACTTTGTTTAGTTGACGAAATTATATTTCATCATGATTTTATTTAGAACTTTGGATTTTGGATAAATTTGGCAAGATAATTAAAACTTACCGCTGCGTCCTCCATAAGAGTTGCCACTTGAAGAAGAAAAAGACCTACCACTACCGGAGGAACCAGAGGAATTACTCTTTTGGATGCGTTCACGTTTGACGGCCTTGTAAAGATAAATATCCTCACGCCTTGAAAGGTTCAAAGTATTGAGCGGTGCGTATTGATTGGCAGTATCTTTAGGCTTTGCGTGTTTCATTTGCTTAATCATCATAAGGACAATCATCACTGAAATTGTGGCAGATACAACTACAATGATTGGAATGGGTAAGCGAAAGGTTAGTTGTTCATCAACATACTGCAGATAACTTTTGAATCCTTCAAAATAATCGCCTTGAGTCAAATGAGGGGCAATTATATCATCAAGGACAGAGTCATTGCTATAGGTAAACTTTTTTTCAATTCTTTTACCGCGGGCAGCCTCCCCATAGTTTCGGATATCCATGCAGATTGTGAAAATTAAAGCTTCCTCGGGTAAGGGTTGAGAGCGTTTTGTTTCGTAGAATTCAGCGGCAAACAAGTCGGCTTCCTTTCCCAAGCTTTCGTTGGTTGTAATCAGCATCATATCCAGTTTATGGGTTTGCTTGATTTGCTCCATTTGGTTATTGAGCAAACTTTCTTCCTGCTCAGACAACAAGTTAGCCAAATCATAAACTTCAGCATAAGAAGCAAAAATAAATAAGAACATGAGTAGGAGAAGAATAATTATCATCTTTTTCATACAATAACCCCCAAGATGTATAACAACCAGTAGATGAAACTGCCGACAGAAGTAAAGCCTAAAGTGAGGGATATAAACCAGGCAAATGCTGATTTAGTAGAGTATGGTATATTACAGGTGTATTCACCAGTTTGTCCGTTAATGGCAAAAGAATAGACCTTATCTTCTTTTTTTGTAGTAATATGCCACAAAGGAAACAGGGCTCCCTCGCTAACACCGTTTGGTACATGAATCTTTGATGTTCTGGGTACTGCGGAAGAATAGCCTGTGGTTGTCGAGTTAAGCGCAGAAGTGACACTTCTAGCGATGCGTTCATCTGCCCTTTGTTTACAAACTTCAGCATCCACATCTGCTCTGTCAGCTAAAGTACCCGCAAGAACAGGAAAGGAGAAGGGGAGGGAAGCGCTCATATCATAAGGCTCAATGGATTCGGTTACTTCATTGGGAATGCGAGAATTCGCATCAACCGGAAGACTGTTAAAATCAAGCGTTCCCGCCCGTCGCAATAAATAATGGCTTGTAGTTGTAACCCGATAATTTCCTTCTCGGCGCGTATTTACCTTAGTAGCATTGTATGTTATATCTCCAGAGGCGATGCCGGAGAAAAGCCAGTACGGCACGTATAGCTTACGTATTTTATCGATGCGATTATTCTTTCTGAAGATTTTTGGCAAAAGCTTCTTTTTTTGAAAGTAGTTTTTAAAAATCTTTTGCGCTTGTTCTTCAGTAATAAGAAAGGGAATGATTTTTGCCGGAAAAGTACTTTCTGTAAATTGGGACGGAATGACCGCGGGACTGCCACAAAAAGCACAGGAAGAAGCGACGGTCGTTTCATCGGTCATTAAATCCGCTCCGCAATTATTACAGTGATAGGCTTTAGCCGACGTAAAAGAACTGTCGTCTGCGCTTAAAACGGATTCAGTCCACGAAGAAGACACTTCGCTCCTTGCTTCATCATTTAATGTCCCTTGGTAGGCTTGCAATGCTTCTATCGAAAAACGATTGCCACAATGACCGCAACTCATTTCTGATGCTCGACCATCGTAGGTCAACGAACTTCCGCAAGACGGGCATTGATATGTTATAGCGGACATATTCCACCTCCTATATTTTAATTATTCATATTATATCGAAACAAAGTTTAAATGTAAAGGCGAGGAAGTTGTTAAGTTTTAGTTTCTGTGGTATATTATTAGTAGTCAAAGAAAGTCAAACTTTGACAAGAAAGGATTAATATGAAGTTAAGCGATATTATTGAACAATTTATCCGAGATATGTTTTTTGAAGATGAGGTAGAACTTCAACGCAATGAGCTGGCTTCATATTTTCGTTGCTCACCTTCACAGATAAATTACGTTTTAACGACCAGGTTTTCTCCTGAATCAGGTTATTTAATTAACAGTAATCGTGGCGGGGGAGGAAGCATCCGTATTAAGCGCCTTCACTCACAAAGCTGTGATTATATGCAGTATTTAATGCAAAATTATCTATCCGAACCAATGAGCCAAAGAGATGTAAAAGTATTATGTGCCGAACTTGAAGACCGTGAATTGGTTAGTAAATCCGATAGTGAGTTGATTATTTCAGCAACAAGTAACCAGGCTCTTAGCGTGCCCATTGCAACTGCAATGAAAAATAGTTTAAGAACTGAAATTTTGAGAAACATGCTTTTAACCATTCTTGCTCGAAGAGAAAAGGAGAACGAAAATGAAATGTGAAATTTGTTCCCAAAAGAAAGCCACTATTCATTTTCAAATATTTCAAAATGGTCGGTTGATCACCCGAGCTGTCTGTTCAACTTGCGCTGCGCAAGCACAGGAAACTTTTATGAAAGCGTTTATGTCTTTACGTGTTAATAAAAAAGTTAAAACCATTCCTCAAAAGTCTAAGCTGACATGTACCTATTGCCATACAAGCTTTCAGGAGATTGATGAAAATACTAACATGGGTTGTCCTAAGTGCTATGAGGCCGTTTTAGCGCTCCAGAACACAAAAACCGATATGTTTTCTACCTATGAAAATCAAAAAAAGACCAATCTTGAGCATTGGAAGCATTTGTTGCGGGAATCAATTGTTCTTGAAAATTATGAACGAGCCGCCATGATTCGTGACCATATCAATCACTTAACGAAAGTTGAAGAGGGCGATGTCAAATAGATTAGTATTTACGCAAGGAGTTGCTATTCTACGAAACTATGCTGGACTACCATTTCCTAATAAAATGACCGAGGAAGAAGCCGAAATGTCCTTATCTTGGTTAAGGCAGGCGCTTTCATTGGATGTTGTTAGTAAACAATCAGAGAATTTTATTCTCAAAGAACTTCCCTTTGAGTTGTTTGGAGCTGGACAGTCGAAAATAATGCATATATATAGATTGAGTGAGAATACTCAAATATTGGTTAATGCAGAGAATGGATTGTCCGTTGTAACGACAAACGACAATTTCAATGATGCTTTAGAACAGGCAAGGAAAGTTGAATCAAAGCTATTTCAAGAACATGAAGCTGCTTTTTTATCGGGAACTGGCTATTTGACGGCACGATATGGGGACTCGGGTAGTGGTATACGCATATTTACTTTGTTGCATCTACCGGTTTTGTCTGCACTTCGTAAAGAGCACAATTTAAGTGAATTGGCCAAAAGAAACTTCCAGTCAAGCTTAGTAAAAGCAAAAATATTAGGAGCTGGGCAAGAGGGAAACCTGTACTTCTTAAGCACAATTGATACACCGGAAAAGGACGGTGTTGCACGCCTACAGCTAGCAGCTTCGGCTTTAACTGAAAAAGAAAAAGCTGCCGCAAATAATATTTTTTCTAATCAGCAATCTTCTTTGTACGATGCGGTTTGGCGTTCATTAGGACTTTTAACACATGCACGTCGCCTGTATCAAGAAGAAACTATTAGAGCTTGGTCTAATATTCGGATGGGGGTTGAAAATAGAATCTTATCCTTTTCAGTTAACCAAGTTGACAGCTTATTATCTACCTATTGCATGTCCAATGAGCAGACTGATAGTATCAGCGATTCACGCAGTAAAAAAATACGAACACTACTAAAGGAGTATGAAAATGCCTCGAATGGGACGTTTGACTAATAAAGCACAAAGAGTTATCCGCTACGCACAGGTAAGTGCGGCACAGATGAGACATGGATACATCGGCACTGAGCATCTTTTACTTGGCCTTATAGCTGAGGCGAGAGATTTGGTACCATCGCTTCCTGAAAATATTGAACTATCAAACATCAAGCAGATTGTTGATCAACTGTACAAAAAAGGAAACAAGCCTCCACAGATGTTGGAAATGACCCCGAGACTTAAAAGTTTGCTTGATCAGGTCACGATTTTGGTACAGGAAAATGAATTGCCTGCCATATCTGCAGGAATGCTTTGGGAGCAGCTGCTTCAAGATCCAACCAATGTCGCCCTTAGAGTTTTAAGCATCTATGGTGCCGATCCTGAAAAGCTTAAACAGGATCTTGTAAACGCCAACCCTGATGATGAAGATAATGACCGAGAGGGCGACCAAGCTTCTGCACTTGAAAAGTATGCAAGGGACTTGACACAAATGGCTCAGGACGGTTTCCTTGACCCTGTTGTGGGACGAGAAAAGGAAATCAACCGTATGATTCATATTTTAGCCAGAAGAACCAAGAACAATCCTGTATTAATCGGTGAGTCTGGAGTTGGAAAAAGCGCTGTAGCTGAAGGCTTGGCACAATTGATTGTTGAAAATAAAGTGCCCACCCCCTTAAAAAATAAGCGCCTTCTTTCTCTTGAAATGAGCACGATGGTCGCTGGTACAAAATTCCGTGGCGAATTTGAGGAACGAATGAAAGCAGTAATTGATGAATTAAGAGAAAGAAAAGACGTTCTTTTATTTATCGATGAAATTCAAACCATTGTCGGAGCTGGAAAGGCAGAAGGCAGTATGGATGCAGCTGGTATCTTAAAACCTGCTTTGGCAAGGGGAGAGCTGCAGTGCATTGGTGCAACAACTTTGGATGATTATCGAAAATACATTGAGAAAGATTCTGCCTTAAGCCGTCGTTTCCAGCCTGTTATGGTTGAAGAGCCTGATGAACAGGCCGGAATTGATATTTTGATGGGGCTAAAAGAAAAATATGAAGATTTTCATCAGGTTAGAATTCAAGATGAGGCCATTGTTCAAGCCGTTCATTTATCGGTACGGTATATACCAGATAGATTTCTACCGGACAAAGCCATTGACTTAATTGATGAGGCAGCCGCTGCTGTATCGCTTGCTCACGACAGAATCCCCACTCGTAAAGACGAAGTTGAAGAAGAGCTTGATTTGCTTGCTCAAGACAAGATGCGTGCATTAAATAACCAGCGCTACGAAGAAGCAGCTTTCTTACGTGATAAAGAAGAAAAAATCCGTAAGGAACTGGAATTAATCCGATCTCAAACTATTGAAGACGTTGACAGTCTACCGAAAGTAACTGCTGCAACTATAGAGAAAATCGTAGCTGAATGGACAGGTATCCCTGTAACACAGTTAACTGAAAAAGAAGAATTCATGCTGCTTAATCTTGAGAAAGAACTTGAAAAACGGGTCATTGGTCAGACGGAAGCAGTCAATGCGGTTAGCAAGGCTATCAGGCGCGCAAGAGCAGGCCTTCATGATCCTAAACGCCCATTAGGTTCCTTTTTATTTCTTGGCCCAACAGGCGTTGGTAAAACAGAGCTATGCCGTGCCTTAAGCGAAGCAGTATTTGGCAGCGAAGATGCTATGATTCGTCTTGATATGAGTGAGTACATGGAAAAACATACGGTTTCGCGTATGGTTGGTTCACCGCCCGGATATGTAGGTTATGAGGAAGGTGGGCAGCTGACAGAAGCAGTTAGACGCCGTCCCTACAGTTTGGTATTGTTTGATGAGATTGAGAAAGCGCATCCAGACGTTTTTAATATGCTTTTACAGGTTTTAGAAGACGGAAGATTAACCGATAATGTCGGTAGGATTACTAATTTTAGAAATACTATCATCGTGCTCACAAGCAACGCAGGTACTCAATCGATTGCTGAGGATCGATCCCTTGGTTTTGGACAGCGAGATTTACAAACTCCAGACTATAATACAATGAAAAATATTGTTCTTGAAAAGACAAGGGATATTTTTAAGCCGGAGTTTTTAAATCGCCTGGATGAGCAAATTGTTTTCCATTCACTAGGACAGGAACAGATACTTAATATCGCTCACAAGATGCTTAGTGAGGTTGTTGAGCGTGTAAAATCCAGACAAATAGAGCTGTCTTATGATCAGGAAGTCGTAGCCTACTTAGCTAAGGAGGGTTTTGAGCCCAAGTACGGTGCCCGTCCACTAAGACGAACGATTCAGCGTTTGGTGGAAGACTCTTTAAGCGAATTGATTGTTAGTGGAAAACTAATATCGGGCGACCAAGTGAAAATGTATACGACAGAAAAAGGTATTGAATTCGTGATTAAGTCGGCGTGTCAGATTGATGACAGCAACGTTTTAACTACAGTATAAAAAAGACCGATGTGGGATCAAAGCCACATCGGCCTTTTTATGACTCAGTGTCATTGATATCAGGCAGGGGAATGCGTTTTGATGCTTCCCGTTTATGTTGATCACTCATTGCTGCATAGTGTCTTCGAGTTGTATTGACATCCGAATGACCGAGGGTGTCTGCCACCAGATAAATATCTCCTGTCTCTTGATATAAATTTGTTCCAAATGTGGAGCGCAATTTATGGGGACTTAATTTTTTCTTAAGTGGAGCTCCAATAAGCGCATATTTTTTAACCATGTTTCCAACAGCACGTGTAGTCATTCGACGTTTTTGTAGGGACAAAAAGAGCGCATTTTCGTGTCCGGGCAAAGGTTCAATGGTTATTCTTTCGTTATAGTAACGCTTTAATACATTTTTTACCTGATCTGAAAAGTACAAGATGGTCTGATTGCCGCCTTTTCTTGTGACGACAAAGCTGTTTTTTTCAAAATCAATGCTTGATACGTCTAACCCGACCAGCTCACTAACACGAATTCCAGTACCCAAAAAAAGCATTAATATCGCTAAATCACGATTTTTGGTTGTTTTAGCATATTGTTTTTGTTTTTCACTTAAACCATCATAACTGATAACAGCATCTATCATTTTTTGGACTTCATCATCTTCCATATAAAGGATGGGTTTACTTTTTTTCTTTGGAAGTTCAACCAAGGTGGCAACATTTGCCGAAACCAATTCATTTTTAAATAAATAGTCAAAAAAAGCACGCAAACTTGAAAGCTTACGCATAATCCCTAAGGCACCATTTTGAACAAAAACGGGGGAGGAGTTGCGTTTAGAAACGGTGTCATTTAAATCTTCAGGCTTTTTGGCATATTGAATTAAGTAATCTTGAAAGCCTTCAATATCTCGCGCTGTTATTTGTGCAATATCTTCAGCAGTTAATAATTCGGGTGAACTATTCGCAAAAGAAACCCTTTCGTCACATAAATATTGAAAAAACAGACGCAAATCATATGCGTAGGCAAGACGAGTCAAAGGGCTTTTGGTTTGTGAAATGGAACGAAAATAATCCTGACACACTAACGGAAGCTCACGTAAAATTTCTTTAATCCTTTGGTTGTTTTTATAGCTCTGCGCTACATAGTAACTGTTTTTTTGCGACATAATAGGGAATTCTCCATTTACTAAAATTTTAAATGCATTTAAAGCGACCGATAATTTAGAGAGTTTAAAGCGTGAGGTAGTAGAAGACAGTTAAGACAAGCTTAATATGATTTTTATGGCGTAGAATGAATGATAAACTTTGCTCAATTTCATAGGTGAATTCAGCTAAGCAAATTCAATTATAAACAGGATTACAACCCGTCAAAATAATTATATACAAGTTCATCCTAAATTGCAAACTATTCGCAAAAGATGCCTTTTGCGAATAGTTAAAATCTGTTTATCTCTTTACTTCATGGCTTTATGCCCTATCCCCCGCATGCATCATCAATATAAGTTTAGTTTGATAATCAGAATAAATACAATAATATAGTAACTATTTAGATTAAGGTATTTTATCATAAGTATCAACCTTACTTACCAAAATTTCAACATTAAATGACCATTCTTTAGCGGTATTTCTAAGATAATCAGCTAAAACCGGTAAAGCAGGATATTCACTGGGCAAATGTCCTGCCTCAAAAATAACAAGGTCCTTAGCTGTAGCCTCAAGCGCATGATGATGTTTAACTTCTCCGGTAATCAGAGCATCGGCTTCAGAATGAAGAGCACTGTGTATCCCCTCGCTGTATCCTCCACTTCCGACTGCGATTTTTTTAACAAGCTTATCAGCACGTCCGTATAGTATTCCCAGAAAATTAAGTTTTTCTGAGATATGGTTAAGGAAGTCAGAAGCATTCATGCCTTCATTATATTCCCCCATCACCATGTACTGATCGATAGGCTCAACATTCTGCAAACCCAGAAGCTCAGCAGTACAATTGGATGGGCTTATGACCGATTGGTCTAAATTTGTGTGTGCACTGATAAGAGAAATATTATGGCGTATTAATTCTAAAATTATGCTATTTTCAAAGTTGTCGGTAGTCAGGCTTTTAGTACCGTTGAACATCACAGGATGATGGGAAACAATTAAATCAACATTATTCTCTTTAGCTTCACGAATAACGGCGGGTACCACATCCAAGCATAGAAGGATGCGTTCCACGGGCTGATTTCTGTCGCCAATGAGAAAACCAGCATTGTCAAATTCGGCTTGTGTTTCAAAGGGGGCAATTTGATCAATCATTTCATAAATATTTTGCACTATTGGGGTTTGCATTTATCTATTTTCTCCTTAATCTCCAACAATAATTTTGTTTGTTTGGGTAATTTTTTATTTTCCATATGAAACTTCCATTTCCAGTAATTGTACAACATCGATTGATTCTCTGCATATACATTATATCCAAGAAGTATTTCTGATTTCGTTAAGGTACGATTTTGAAAACATGCTTTTATGATATGATAATAACGGCCCGAAGAACAAATAATTCGTTCTTTTTCAGGTGCATATCCTCTATCTTGCAGCTTAAAGCGAACAGCTGGCAGATTGGTATGCGCAGAGAGTATTAAAACAGGATAAAACCCATTATAAGGTGTCATTTGATCAAGAATACGAGCGATACTCTCGCCACCAAGACCAAGAATAGCTACAGCATCAACTTTTCTATCAATTACAGACCAGCCATCACCCTGCCTAATTAAAATTGACTCGTTTAATCCCAATTGATTTACCAAGCGGTTCATTTTTAGTACGGAAGCAGGGCTAATATCACTTGCTATTATGCGCTTGCATTTTCCAGATTGGATTAAATAACAGGCAAGCTTTCCATGATCTGCAGCCATATCAACGCCCCATTTGCAAACAGGAAACATATCAGCGGCAGCAGATAATCGAGCATCAAGGTGAATCAACTTAAAAACATTCTTTCAGCTTTTTGATTCGACTTGGGTGCTTCAATTTCCTTAGTGCCTTTGCTTCAATTTGACGAATACGTTCACGAGTTACACCGAACACCTTACCTACTTCTTCCAATGTTCGTGGGTTTCCGTCTTCTAAACCAAAACGCATTCTTAATACTTTTTCCTCCCTAGGCGTTAGGGTTTTTAGCAAATCCCAGATTTGTTCTCGCATCAGGGTGTTGGCTGCGGCTTCAGCGGGCGCAGGCGCGTCTTCATCCTGAATAAAATCACCCAAATGACTGTCCTCTTCTTCCCCAATGGGCGTTTCGAGTGACACGGGTTCTTGAGCGATTTTCATAATTTCTCGCACCTTAGCTTCAGTTATATTCATTGCCTCTGCAATTTCTTCCGGGGTAGGTTCACGACCTAATTCTTGAAGCAGTTGACGAGAAATACGGGTCAGCTTATTTATAGTTTCAACCATGTGTACAGGAATACGAATGGTTCTCGCCTGATCAGCAATTGCACGAGTTATGGCTTGACGAATCCACCAAGTTGCATAAGTTGAAAATTTATAGCCCTTATGATAATCAAACTTTTCAACAGCTTTGATAAGTCCTAAATTTCCTTCTTGAATCAAATCAAGGAACAGCATACCACGCCCAACATATCTTTTGGCAATAGACACAACCAAACGAAGATTAGCTTCAGCCAATTCTCCCTTTGCGTCCTCATCACCAGCTTCAATGCGCTTGGCTATTTCAACCTCCTGTTCAGCTGTTAATAAAGGTACCTGTCCAATTTCTTTCAGGTACATACGAACCGGGTCATCAATTGCAACGTTTTCGACGTTTGTAACCTGCGAATCGATTTTTAACGCATCCTTGCCTTCATTTTTTTTATCGGCGTCCTCCGTCTCATCATTGAGCAGCTCCTCTTCATCCTCGTTTTCCTTATCACGGGTCACTGTAGCGCCAAGAGCTTCGATATTTTCAAGGACTGTTTCAAGAACATCCGGATCCAATCCAGATACGTTTAGTTTCTCGATAATGGTATCATACGAAATAACGCCTTTGCGTTTTGCGTATTCATAGATGCGCATCAAAGCCTTATCTTCTTTTTTTAGTCGATCCGTCATCACCTAATCTCCTTCAATAGTTGTTGTTTTTGCTGTTTAAGCTTATTTTCTTCTTCCGAAAGGTGCTCAATTTCTTTGAGAGCTTCAATAAGTTCATTAGAAGGTAAAGTATTCAAACTTTGCCTGATTTCCTCAATACTTTTGCGAATTCTGGTTGCTTTTAACTGGTTCATGCAATCCTCTGCTGCACTTAACGCCTGAGATGGTGATAGCGGTTCTTCCCTAATAAAAATCTCAGTCGACTTTGCTATGAGATGCTCATCTTCAAGCTCAGATAAAACCTTAGCTGGTTTCTTAAGTCTTGTAAGTGCGTCAGCTAATTTCTTTCCAGATACCGTGATAAAATCTTCTTGGCTTAAAAGCCCTTCGGGCAAAAGAGATTTTCCCCATAGATTTAATAACACTTCCTCTGCAGGAAGCAGCATAGAATCTTCATCAATTGGGCGAGTAAAACGCCGGTTTCGCTGGATAATTTCACGCTGCTCGTTCCTTTGAGTCATGATGCCAAGAGCTTGTTGTTCGAGAACTACCTGATCTCTCACCGCATCAAGAGTATACCCTGTTTTTATAGCAAGAGCCCTACATAAGCGGTCAATCTCTAATGGTATCTTAGATAAGGCTATTTTCTTAGCTGCTGCTGCCGCATAATTCATTTTTCCATCTTCAGTAGAAAAATCGTATTGCACACTTAACCTGTCTAATAGATACTCAAGATCCAAAGTTGGAGACAACTGAAGAAATGCATTAAGCCCATATTCACTAACAAATTCATCAGGGTCAAGATTATTTGGCACTTTAATTACATACAAACGCTGATTGATAGAGCGAAAAACCTCTATTGCTCGTTCAATTGCGGCTTGGCCGGCCTCATCACCATCATAAGCAATATGAATCCTGTCAGAGTATCGAAAAAGTAGCTTTGCCTGTTCAACACTTAATGAGGTGCCAAGAGTTGCAACAACCCCTGACAGACCGCTTTGAACTAAGGCAATAACATCCATATAGCCTTCAACCAAAAGAATAAAAGGTAATTTACCTGCTTTTTTTACAAGATTAAGTCCAAAGACCCCCTTTCGCTTGTTAAATACCGGAGTGTCCGAAGTGTTGAGATACTTAGGTTCATTATTATGGATTACTCGGGCGCCAAACCCAAGTACATTTGATCGGGCATCAATAATTGGAAAGACAATTCGTTCCCGAAAAACATCAAAATTATGCTCTTCTTTTTGAACAATAAGACCAGCCTCAGCCATTTCTTCTAAACTAAATCCTTGCTGCGTCAAAGCCGTAGATAAATCGTTCCAGCCCGTTCCGCTAGCTCCCAAGCCGAATTTGCGAATGATTGCGTCAGTTAGCTTGCGAGAATAAAGATATTCAAGCATAGGCCTCCCCTCGTCCTGCCATAAACGAGCATGGTAAAATTGAGCTGCAGCCTTATTAACCTCATATAAACGTTCTTTTTGAATTCTCGAAAGATTGATAGACGTATTTCTATATGAAGATACATTATCGGGTGGCAATGGAATATGAAAAAGATTTCCCAAACTCTCAAGTGCTTCGGGATAGCTTTCTTTTTCCATTTCCATTTGAAACTGAATAATAGATCCCCCCGCTTTACACCCATGACAATAGTAGAGGTTTAGATCAGGGCTTACAGAAAAAGAAGGAGTCTTTTCTTTGTGAAAGGGACAAAGACCCCAATAAGAATTTCCTCTTTTTTTGAGATGCACATATTCCGACACGACTTGGACAATATCCGCCTGTGTCATTAATTCATCTATCCATTGTTGAGAAAAAAAACGTGCCAATGCTAACTATCACCTCTATATATCCTATTCGTGTAAAGTCAAACAAATCCTCTTATTAATCAACTACATGAAACTGTTTAGGTACAAAAATATCATCAAACAACCGCATCGCATAGCGATCTGTCATTGAAGCGATGTAGTCCACAACTGAGCGTTCAACACCGTCATGGTAAGCGTTTTGGATAAATTCAAGTGGCATTTCCCCGGGATTTTTCACATAATGCATATATAATTGTTCTAAAACAAAATCGCATTTGTCCTCTTCAGGTTTACGCCAAGTGTTTTGATATACATTATCGAATAAAAATGAACGCAGCACATCAGTGGCCTTTTGTACTTCGTTGCTCATAACAAGGACTGATTTATTTTGACTATTCTCTACCAAGTCACTAATCATCCTCTCAATTCGTTGCCCATGTGTTTGCCCCAACACATTTAATGCATAAGTTGGAAGTTGGTAAGGTTTTAAAAGCCCTGCTCGTAAGGCATCATCTATATCGTGGTTAATATAAGCGATTCGATCTGCCCTTGCAACACATTTTCCTTCCAAAGTACTGGCCTTGTCTTCCCCAGAATGATTAGCTATACCATCACGTACTTCCCAGGTGAGATTTAATCCACTATTTCCTTCTAAAACATCCACAACACGTAGACTTTGAAAATTGTGGCGAAAGTTTCCATCTGTGAGCCTATTCAAGGTTCGCTCGCCAATATGCCCAAACGGTGTATGTCCGAGGTCATGTCCTAATGCAATGGCTTCTGTTAAATCTTCATTAAGAAACAGTCCACGTGCAATTGTTCGAGCGATTTGTGCCACTTCCAACGTATGCGTAAGTCTTGTTCGATAATGGTCTCCCTCGGGCGAAATAAACACTTGGGTTTTAAATTGCAATCGCCGAAAGCTTTTTGAATGAATAATACGATCCCTGTCTCGCTGAAACTCTGTTCGAGAATCATCAAAAGAGATAGGCTTTTCTCTTCCCTTTGATTTTTTGCTAAGTGAAGCTAAGGGAGAAAGGCACTTTTCTTCCCAAGCTTCTAATATTCCACGCAAATTACTCATCTTTTTCTTTTCTCCACTGATCAATTAAATCAATTTCGCTTTGTTTCAAGGGAACATTTTCCAGCAATTCCGGTCGTCGTTCAAAGGTGATACGCAGTGATTGTTCTCTACGCCACTGCTCAATAAGAGCGTGATTACCGTTTAACAAGACTTCCGGAACTTCCATTCCCTGAAACTCTCTGGGCCTGGTGTATTGAGGGTATTCAAGAAGGGACGTACCAGAAAAACTTTCACTTTTTGTGCTTTCACTTGAACCAAGTACACCATCAACATATCGGGCGACACAATCAACTAATATCATGGCTGGTAGTTCACCGCCCGTGAGAATATAGTCGCCAATGGAAATTTCTTCATCAATGTATTGATCAATCACACGTTGATCTACACCTTCATAATGGCCACAAAGCAAGGTGAACTTTTCTCTTTTCGCAAGTTGTTTCACCTTATTTTGAGTCAACACCGTTCCCCTTGGACTCAAGAAAATTTTGTGACCACAATCATCTCCCAGCGCATCAATTGCTGAAGCTATCGGTTGAGCAAGCATAAGCATACCGGCTCCACCCCCATAAGGATAATCATCAGTGTTTTTATGGGGCAGATTGGAATAATCACGAATATTGACAAGATTAATCCGAAGCAAATTCCGCTCCTGTGCACGCTTTAATAAGCTGTGATTAAGAGCATCAAACATTTCGGGAAAAATTGTCAGGATATTAATCGTCAATAACAGCTACCTCATTAAAACGTTTACGCAACAGTGTTAGCTTTTTTTTGTCAGCATCAAAGGAAATGATTAAATCTTTAAGGGCAGGAATCATAATGCCTTTTCCATCAACAGCTTTAATAATATACACATCATTTGAAGCATACTGCTTAACATCAACGATTGAGCCAATGGTTTGATTTGCATCATCAACAACCAATGAGTCTATCAAATCCACTATATAATACTGATTTTCTTCAAGCTTGGGTAATTGGCTGCGATGAATGTATAGTCTTTCTCCACGCAACTTTTCGGCCTTATCAATATGATCAACATTTTCTAAAGTAATATAAGCGAACTTACCAAAAAAAGACGCTTTTAGTATATGTACTTCTTTTGTACCATCGGGTGATAAATAAAAAGTTTGATTATTTGTAAAGACTTCTCCGCTATCGGCATCTATACGTACTTTTAAAGTTCCGTCCAAGCCATGGGGTTTCAGTATCTCTCCAACTGAAAGAAAGGCTTTCATCAAAACCTCCAAATAAGAATAAGACGCCGAAGCGTCTTATTGGATTTCAACAAAAACGGGGTTGTTACCACGGGGTGTGGCGGCTTTAACAACCGTGCGCATAGCTTTAGCAATACGCCCTCGTTTTCCGATGACTTTGCCCATATCTTGGGGGGCTACGTTCAATTCAATAATCGTAGCGTCGGGTCCCCTGGTTTCTTCTACGTTTACTGATTCGGGCTCGCTCACAAGAGATTCAGCTAAATACCGAATCAATTCTTTCATATCTGCTTTTGCCATAGTTAGCCTTCAATAATACCGGTCTTTTTTAATAGAACCTTCACAGTATCGGTGGGGCGAGCACCGGTATTAAGCCAATACTGTGCTTTTTCTGCATTGATTTTTACTTCCGCAGGGTTCTTCATCGGATCATAAGTTCCGATTTCTTCAATAAAACGACCATCACGGGGGGAACGCTCGTCAGCGACGATAACGCGATAGAAAGGGTGTTTTTTCATACCCATTCTCTTTAAACGAATTTTGACTGCCATTGGAATAATATCCTCCTAAAATAATATCTATGTAAACCATCCAAGATGATTTCCATTAAAAATTGAAGGGAAGCTTTCGTTTTCCGAAACGCCTTCCTTTGCCGGCAAACTGCTTCATCATTGTTTGCATTTGATCAAATTGTCGCATTAACTGATTGACGTCCTGCACCGTTACGCCAGCTCCAGCAGCAATGCGTTTGCGGCGACTTGCGTTAAGAACACTGGGATTGTTGCGTTCTTTTAAGGTCATAGAGCGAATGATTGCTTCCGGTTTCTTTAGAACGTCATCATCGACTTCTACATTCTTAATCTTGGTACCTATTCCCGGCAACATACCCAAAACATTTTTAAGCGGTCCCATTTTTTTTAGCTGCTGCATTTGCTCTAGAAAATCGTTGAGCGTCATGCGAGTAGGATCAACCTGCGTGCTCTGGGAATCCATGCCTTCGGTCATCTGAGCAGCTTTTTCAATGAGAGTAAGCACATCGCCCATGCCAAGGATACGGGATGCCATTCGTTCGGGATGGAAAGGCTCAAAATCTCCAAGTTTTTCGCCCGTGCCCGCAAATTTTATCGGTTTGCCCGTTACAGCACGCACAGACAAGGCGGCGCCTCCCCTGGTATCGCTATCTAATTTGGTAAGAATCACACCATCGATAGAGAGTTTTTCATTAAAAGCGGTGGCAACATTCACTGCATCCTGACCAGTCATTGCATCAATAACCAACAAAATTTCTTGAGGCTGAACAGTATCCTTCAAATTAGAAAGTTCATCCATTAATTCGTTGTCAACATGTAAACGACCGGCCGTATCGATAATCATAACGTCATTGCCAAAATGACGTGCTTGCTGGATGGCTTCCTGCGCTGTCTTAACCACAGGTTGAGTACCATTTGAATAGACAGGTATACCTGCCTGTTCCCCTACTACTTTCAACTGATCAATGGCAGCGGGACGATAAATATCACAAGCAACTAATAAAGGTCTTTTTCCTTGTTTTTTAAGGTGTAAGCCCAGTTTACCTGCCAAAGTGGTTTTGCCAGTACCTTGTAGTCCGCACAGCATAAAAATAGTAGGCGATGATGAAGACCAAGTCAACCTGCTGTTACTGCCCCCCATGAGAGCAGTCAGTTCCTCGTTGACAATTTTAATAACTTGTTGCCCTGCGTTAAGAGAAGAGAGAATATCTTGTCCGATGCTTTTTTCGGTGACCTTTTTTACAAAGTCTTTAACGACTAAGTAGTTAACATCAGCCTCTAAAAGAGCTAAGCGAACTTCACGCATAGCATCTTTAATATTTTGCTCGCTTAACTTTCCTTTACCGGTCAGTTTTTTAAACGTTCTCTGCAGTTTTTCGCTTAGTGAATCAAACGCCACCGTCAATACCCTCACTTTCCATTAATGATTTTATACTCTCCTTTGCTTGGCGCAAGTATTCCTCGGAGCCGGATCTGGGTTCCACTTTTTTCAAAAGTTCCAGTGATGTGCCCATGTGTTTTTGCAACCTTTCAAAACGTTCAACCAAATGTAACTTGTCTTCAAATCGAGTTAATCGTTTAAAAGCTTGGTTGATACCATCAAAGGCTGCCTGCCTACTGATACCAAGCTGTTCGGCTATTTCAGCCGGCGATAAGTCCTCCTCAGTATAAAGTGACACTAAACGCTGCTGGTTACAGGTGAGCATCTTGCCATAAAAAGAGAACAGAACAACCTGAGTAATTTTCTTTACAAAACGCTTCTCTTTCTCCATAACACCCTCCGGCAAAAGTGATTATATCTCATCAATTCAATGCTGTCAAGTGTTTTTGCTTGACGAGATATACATTGATAAAAAGATATGGAAATATCTGAGCATATCACCTTGTCAACTTTGACGATTGATGATATAATTGAGCGGATAACGCACGCAGAGATTGGTCGCTTGTGCCCAAAGGGTGGCGAAACCGAATAGTCCTGCGGAGGAAAAAACAAGGAGGAATTTATGGCAGTTATCTCAATGAAAAGCCTGCTGGAAGCAGGCGTGCATTTCGGGCATCAGACCCGCCGTTGGAACCCCAAAATGGCTCCGTACATTTTTACAGAACGTGGGGGCATCTACATCATCGACTTGCAAAAAACCGTTCGTAAGGTTGATGAAGCTTATACTTTCATTCGTAATGTGGCGATGGAAGGCAAGTCCGTTCTATTTGTCGGCACTAAAAAGCAAGCGCAAGAGAGCATTCAACAAGAAGCCGAGCGCTGTAACATGTTCTATGTGAACAACCGTTGGCTAGGCGGCATGCTTACTAACTTCCGTACCATCCGCACCCGTGTAGACAGGCTCAACGCCATTGACAAGATGGAAGAAAGCGGTCAGTTTGATGTCTTGCCTAAAAAGGAGGTAGCCAAACTTCAGCACGAACGTGAAAAACTACAAGCAAACCTTGGTGGTATTCGTGAGATGAAAAACTTGCCTGGCGCACTATTCATTGTAGACACCAAAAAAGAACACATCGCTGTTGCGGAAGCCCGTTCACTGGGTATCCCGATTGTTGCTATTGTCGATACCAACTGCGATCCTGATGAAGTAGATTACATCATCCCCGGCAACGACGATGCTATCCGCGCAGTTAAATTAATTGCCGGCAAGATGGCGGATGCTGTACTTGAAGGCCGTCAGGGTGTCCAAATTGATGCTGAACTGCCCCAGGATGAAAATGACGATTCCGAAGAGTAAACTTTAAGAAAAGGAGAAATAACATGCAAATTACTGCTGCAATGGTTAAGGCCCTGCGTGACCGCACCCAGGCTGGCATGATGGATTGTAAGAACGCTTTGGTGGCTACTGAGGGCGATATGGAAAAGGCTGTTGAGTACCTGCGTGAAAAAGGTCTGGCTGCCAGCAACAAAAAATCTGGACGTATCGCTGCCGAAGGCGCTGTAGACAGCTATCTTTCAAAGGATGGCAAGATTGGTTCCTTGGTTGAAGTCAACTGCGAAACCGACTTTGTCGGCAAAACCGATACTTTTCAGACGCTTTCTGCCGACGTGGCTTTACAGGTTGCAAAGACCAATCCCAAAGTTGTTTCTAAGGAAGAAGCAGAGGGCATTGATGATAAAGATGTGCTGCTTGAACAACCCTTTGTCAACAATCCTTCCATTACCGTTTCAACGCTGGTAAACGAAGCTACCTTGGCAAGCGGTGAAAAGATTAGTGTCCGCCGCTTTGAGCGCTACGAAGCACAGAGCGGCCTAGTGGACAGCTACATTCACATGGGCGGCAAAATCGGCGTATTGGTCGAAGTGAACTGCTCCAATCCAGACACTGCCGAAAATGAAACCTTTAAGACCCTGTGCCATGACATCGCCCTGCAAATAGCAGCTTCTAATCCCTTGTTTATCACCAAGGATAATGTTCCACAAGAGAGCCTCGAAAAAGAGCGTGAAATTTTGCGTGCACAGGCGCTCAACGAAGGTAAGCCGGAAAAGATTGTCGAGCGCATGGTTATTGGTCGTATCGAAAAATACTATAAAGAAGTTTGCCTTGTCGAGCAACCTTTTGTCAAAAACCCGGATGTTAGTGTGCAAACGCTTATTAATGACACTGCCAAAGAGCTTCAGGACGACGGCGTAAGTGTTGCCCGCTTTGTCCGTTTTGAGCGTGGTGAAGGCATTGAACGAAGGTCCAGCAACTTGGCAGATGAAATTGCAGAAATGACCAAGAAAGCCTAGGCTGACCATGGTTAAAGGGTGTGCTTCTAAGCACACCCTTCTATATATCAAATCAAGGAGAACAAAATGGCAAAAAGGGTAATGCTTAAAATTAGCGGAGAAGCGCTGTCTGAAGAAGATCGTATCTTTAGCATTGAACGTGCCGATGCTTTGGCCAAAAGCTTAGTTAAAGTACAAAAGGCCGGCTTTGAATTGGCCGTTCTCACCGGCGGCGGAAACGTATGGCGTGGTCGTATCGGCCAAGGAATGGATGCTGTAACCGCCGATCAAATGGGAATGTTGGCGACAGTACTGAACTGCATATTTTTAAAGGATGCACTTGTGCGCCACAATGCCAAAGCTCGTGTAATGAGCGCCATTGAGATACCTCGCTTTTGTGAAGTGGTTAGGCAAGATATTGCTAAGGAAAAGCTAGCCGAAGGTGAAATTGTCCTCTTTGCCGGCGGCTTGGGTAGCCCTTTTTTCACCACCGATACGGCCGTTGTATTGCGTGCCATTGAGATTGGAGCAGATACATTACTCTTAGCCAAATCCATCGATGGCGTTTACACCGCAGATCCGCTTGAAGACTCTTCTGCCAAGCTTATTAAAAATATTTCTTATGAAGAAGCGATGGCAGCTAACCTACGGGTGATGGACATGTCCGCTTTTGCCCTATGCGCTGACAAGGGCTTACCACAAGTGCGTGTATTTTCGATGAATGATCCTGATAATATTTTGAAGGTGCTCTCCGGCGATACCATGGGCACTACCTTGTATCCCTAAATGAAGTACTTACGCCGTTTGGTTTGGTATATAGTGGGCAAACTTTCCCTAATTGTAGCTCTCCTGGGCATGTTAAGCATCGCCTTCTATTTTTCTATGAATTCCAGCAATATTTATATTATCATGAAAGATGGTATGGCCAAGCGGGCCCAGGTTGTTATGATGGGTCTACCTGAAGAAGAAATGGAAAATTACTTTTCGCCCTCCTACTTAAACCGTGATCCCGTGCTTGCAACCGTGCATAACGGTACCAACCCCTACACTCGATACCGTATCAATGGTATCGACCATCGTCTGAAAATGGAATGGCTGTGGTGCTGGCCTTGGGAAGACGAAGCAACAGCCACTGTTGTTGAGCGAGTGCCTGGAATTGACGGGCGTATTTTGGGCGAATACAAAACCACCTTAAAAGAAAGTCAATGGTCTGTTCCCCGTTGGGAAAGCGGTAGATATAAGGTGCTTTTAGCAAAAGAAAACGGTCGTTGGTTGATTAAAAACTTAGAACGAACCGCCCTGATTGATGAAACAAAAAAAGATTAGCCTTGAACTTGCCCCTATGGCGGGCATTAGTGACGCACCCTTTCGCAGCCTCTGTTTTGAATACGGGGCTGATTTTGCTACCTCTGAAATGGTAAGCGCACAAGGCTATATGACATGCAAGAAACCTGATGAAGCTTACCACTTTTTGCTACAAAAGTTTCCAAATGAGGGTCCGCTTGCGGTACAAATTTTTGGCCATGACCCCGACTATTTGGCACAGACTGCTAAAAAGTTGGTTGATAAAGGCGACTTTATATCTGTTGACATTAACATGGGGTGCCCTGCGCAAAAAGTAACATCCAGCGGGAATGGAAGCGCCCTTTTAAAAGATCCGATTTTAGCGTCTCATATTGTATCTTCAGTCAAGCAGGCTGTTCCCTGCCCTATAACGGTCAAAATGCGCATTGGCTGGGATAGTGATATTGCTGTGCCTTTCGCCAAGATGCTGGAAGACAGCGGCGCCGATCGCCTAACGGTACACGGGCGTACACGCTTACAGCAATATTCGGGCAAAGCTGATTGGAACGCCATTGCCCGTGTTAAGCAAGCGGTTTCCATTCCGGTCATCGCTAACGGTGATGTGTTTTCTGTTGAGGACGCAATAAAAATTGCTGAAGTCACCCAATGCGATGGCGTCATGATTGGACGTGGCGCCTTGGGCGCCCCCTTCCTTTTTGCACAAATCAAAGCGCAATTTCAAGGGCAATCCTTTCACATTTCTCCAAGAGAACGTATTGAGCTTGCCATGCGCCACGCACATATGATGGGCAAATGGAAAGGAAAACGTGGTATGGTCATCGAAATGCGTAAGCATTTTGCCTGGTACTTAAAAGGTATGCATGGATCCGCTAAAGTGCGAGCTCAACTTAATAGATTGACCAGCCCTAAAGAAGTGGAGGATCTACTGTACGCATACCTTGCTGTACTGGAAAGCGGGGACTTATAACTTTTCTTTAATATGCTCACTATTACCAGATTATGATTTAATTGACACGAGAATACTTTGGCTGGCACTAATCCTCAAAAACAAATCAAAGCCACCGACTTAGCAGGTGGTTTTGATTGTCTGTTTTTAGTCAACCACATGGCCATGGCGACGCATTGATTTTCGTTGGAAATACTTAACAATTTCAACAATAGGCACAACACTCATTGCAAGCGCCATGGACACCATATATTCAGCAAAATTAATGGTTTGAAAACCGAAAGCGTCCGCAAGGAAAGGAATAAAGATGACGGCCGCTGTTAAAATAAGCGATAGGATCATAGCCCCGTATAGGTACTTATTGTGGTTATGCAAGCTAAACACGCTGCCGCGCTGGCTGCGCATGTTAAAGGAGTGGAACACCTCCGCAAGACTCATCGTTAGGAAAGCCATGGTCATGCCATCGGGAGAATTGACAAAGGCCCACTCACCCGCTTCCATGTAGTGGCCGATAAAATAGGCAGCCAATGTTAAAATGGAAACCATCACGCCCTGATACACGGCATCAAAGCCTAAGCCGTGAGCAAAGATACCTTCGTCTTTTTTGCGGGGCGGACGATTCATAATGTCTGAGGCCGGCTCTTCCATGCCCAACGCAAGGGCGGGGAAAGCATCGGTAATCAGGTTAATCCAGAGTAGATGAGCAGGTTTTAAAATGATGAATCCCATCATTGTTGCCACAAAAATGGAAATAACTTCCGATAGGTTGCTGGATAACAGGAACTGAATGGCTTTACGGATATTGTCGTAAATCCGGCGGCCTTCTTCTACCGCCGAAACGATGGTGGCAAAGTTATCGTCCGCCAGCACCATGTCGGCAACGTTTTTGCTAACGTCCGTTCCGGTGATGCCCATGCCCACGCCAATATCGGCCTTTTTAATGGACGGAGCGTCATTGACGCCATCGCCGGTCATAGCAGTCACCTTGCCCTTTTTCTGCCACGCTTCCACAATGCGCACCTTATGCTCGGGCTGTACACGAGCATAAACGCTGTACTTTTCAATGTTGTTTGCCAGCTCTTCATCGCTCATTTTGTTGAGCGCGGCGCCGGTAGTGGTTTGGTCTTTGGAAGCAATCATTCCAAGCTGCTTGGCAATGGCGGCGGCGGTATCCTGGTGGTCGCCTGTAATCATAATGGGGTGGATGCCGGCGGTGCGGCATTCTTCTATGGCCGGCAGCACTTCAGGACGCACAGGGTCTTCCATGCCCACAAGGCCTGCAAAGATAAGGTCGTGCTCGATATCTGCCGGCTTTAAACTTGCGGGCATAGCATCATGATATTTCATTCCCAAAGCAAGCACGCGCAAGGCATCTTCTGCCATCAGGTGGTTGGCCTCTAAAATAGACTTTAGCACATCATCGGTCATCGGGACTGCTTTGGAACCATCCCAGTATTGGGTGCACAGCTTTAACACCACATCGGGCGCGCCTTTGGTGTATTGAACAAAGCTTTTCCCTTCTTTCACGATCACGCTCATCATCTTGCGCATAGAATCAAAAGGAGCCTCGCCTAAGCGTGGATATTGAGCCTTTAACTGGGGCTTTGGCATACCCATGGCGGCCGCATCGCTCACCAGGGCATTTTCGGTAGGTTCGCCAACCGCCTGCCCGTCCACCCATTCGGAATCAGAGCATAGAGCCATGCCGCGGGAGAGCAGCTCTTGCTCGGCGGTAGAGCGCCTGACAACGGTCATCTTATTTTGGGTTAAAGTACCGGTTTTATCTGAACAAATGACTTGGGTGGAACCCAGGGTTTCAACGGCTGTCAGGCGGCGAATCACAGCATTGCGCTTGGACATATTGGTGACGCCAACCGACAAAACAATGGTAACCACAGTGGCCAGCCCTTCAGGAATCGCCGCAACCGCAAGGCTGACAGCTATCAGGAAAGTGTCTAGCATATCTTGTAATTCAAAGGAGCCTTCGCGAAGAATGCTGAAGGCAAAAATAAACACGCAAATGCCAAGCACCATTTTGGTTAAAACGCCCGACAGCTGCGCAAGCTTGATTTGCAGGGGTGTCTGCCCTTCAACGGTTTTAGCAAGCGCGTCGGCGATTTTGCCCATTTCCGTATCCATACCGGTAGCAACCACCACCGCACGACCACGGCCGTAGACTACGGTAGAACCCATATAAACCATGTTTTTACGATCGCCAAGCAAGATATCCTTAGCACCGCCCGTAAGGCTCAGGGTGTCCGCCGTCTTATAGACGGGAACGGATTCGCCCGTCAAAGCAGCTTCCTCACATTGGAGGGAGGCTTCTTCAATGATGCGGCAGTCGGCAGGCACGGTATTTCCCGCTTCCAATAAAACAATATCCCCAACCACCAAATCTTCAGACTTGATTCGCTGTACCTGTCCGCCCCGCAAAACGGTGCTAGTCGCAGCGCTCATTTCTTGCAGCGCCTCAATAGCCTTTTCCGCTTTGGATTCCTGAAAAACACCCAAAATAGCGTTGAGCAAAACCACAACGGCAATGATGATGGCATCAGTAGGCAGTTCCCCGCTAATCACGCTGGTAACGGCGCTGATACCGGCGGCAATTATCAAAATAACCAGCATGGGATCTTTTAGCTGATCCAAGAACCTTTGCCAGTTAGTGATTTTTTCACCTTCTTTGAGCTTGTTCTTTCCATTTGTTTCAAGCAGCTTTTGCGCACTCTCAATCGTCAAGCCGTTGCCTGGGTCGGTGGACAGGTGTTTGATCACCTCTTCTTTTGGTTGCAGGTATGGTTTCATGTATCCCTCCAAAAAAAACCTCATGCGCAACAGCGCATGAGTCTTGTTGTTAAGGCAAGCCACGGTTTCCCGGTGTTGTTGGCTCAAAGCCACGCAATGCGCAACTACTCCCTCATTATGAGGCATTATAGCATGCTTTGCTTTTTGCGTCAATGAAACACTTATACCTTTTCAAAAAAGCTGGTACCATCTTTCCGGCACAGGATACCTACCTTATTAAAGTACAATTCCTCCGGCTTTTCGTCAATATAACGAAGGATTTCGTCCATGCGCACGCTTTCTTGAAAAGTCATCATGGTAAAGGAAGAGCCGGTACGCTTTGCTCGTCCCGTGCGCCCTATGCGGTGCAGGTAGTATTCGTTTTCGTTGGGAATATCGTAGTTGATAACTGCATCCACATCGTATACATCAATACCCCTGGCGGCAACATCGGTAGAAACCAAAATAGGAAATTTTCCTTTCTTGTAATTATTCATGATTGCCGTTCTTTGGGACTGGCTTATGTTGCCATGAAGCGATTCTACTTGATACCCAAGTTTTCTTAGTTGCGAGCCGACACGCTGTGCCATGAACTTGGTGTTTACAAAAATCATCATTCGCCGATATCGATCGGTATCGATCAGGTACAAAAGCCTATCCATCTTTTCATTACGCTTGCATTTAAATAAATACTGGTGAATTTTGGGGCGGTCTTCTTTTACGGCTTCTACCACTATTTCGCTGGGAGCAAACTGGTACTTCCAAGAAATAGTCATAACATCCTGGTTGGTGGTGGCGGAATACATCACCAATTGGCGGTCTTTTGGAGTTTTGTCAAGAATTTTGGTTACATCCTTGACAAAGCCCATTTTGAGCATCTCATCCGCTTCGTCCAGCACCATGGTATGCACAGCCTGCAGACTTAGCACTCCCTTCCCCTCAAGGTCTAAAAGCCTTCCTGGTGTTGCGACAACAATTTGCGGACTGCGTTTTAGCTGGATAATTTGTCGCTTCATCGACTGCCCGCCATACACAAGAGCAATTCGCATGTTTTTGATATATTTGGCCAAGGATCTAAGTTCTTGATGAATCTGCATCGCCAGCTCCCGTGTAGGAACAAGTACAACCTCCTGCACCCTATCATCCTGCATATCGATATATTCAAGCATGGGAATACCAAAGGCTATGGTTTTGCCCGTTCCTGTCGGTGCAATGGCAATGATATCATGCCCATCCATCATCAAAGGGATGGTCTTTTCTTGTATAGTGGTGGGTTCGGTAATGCCCATATCGTTAAGGGCACGAAGTACTTCGTCGGATACATCCAACTGCTTAAAGCCGTTTTTTGACAAATTGTTCTCCTATCATAAAAACAACCCTGTCCGGTTTCGGCAGGGTTGTCATTTGCTTACTGTTTTGCTGCTTCGACCAAGGCAGTAAAGCCTTCCATGTCATTAACAGCCATATCCGCCAACATCTTGCGGTTTACTTGGATGCCCTGCTTTTTCAGACCACCCATGAGCCTTGAATAGCTCATCCCGTTCAGGCGGGCAGCAGCGTTGATGCGGGTAATCCACAGCCTACGGAAATCACGCTTGCGCAACTTACGACCGATGTAGGCATACCTGAGGGAGCGAGCGATCTGTTGGTTTGCGGCACGGTACTGCTTGGATTTTGCGCCCCAATAACCCTTCGCCAGCTTCAGCACCTTGCGGCGCTTTTTATTTGCATTGACAGCCCTTTTAATGCGAGCCATAATCTTATCCTCCTTTAATAATAAACGTTATTTTTGAATCAGCGTACGGATGGTGCGAGCTTCTGCTTTGTTTTGCAGGATGCCTCCGGCACGTAAATGGCGCTGACGCTTGGTGGTCTTTTTGGTCAGGATGTGGTTACGGTTCATTTTACGATGCTTCACCAGACCATTCTTGGTGACCTTGAAGCGCTTGGCTGCCCCACGGTGAGTTTTCATTTTGGGCATGGTAGATATCCTCCTTCAAAAAATGATAATAATTGGGGAAGATTGCTTTCTTCCTAATTCGTTAAGACCGGATGCGACCTTTAATTTTTGCCGGTCGGCTTTTCGGTCTTGGGCGCCAGTATCATAATCATGTGACGCCCTTCGGTCGAAGGCTTTCTCTCAACAACGGATACATCTTGGGTACGTTCTGCAAAGTCACGCATGACATTTTCAGCAATCTCAGGATGAGCGATCTGCCTTCCGCGGAAGCGGATAGTCACCTTGACCTTGTCGCCGGCCTCAAGAAACCTGATGGCTCTTCTCGCCTTAACTTGCACATCATTTTCTTCGATGGTGGCCGACAACTGCACCTCTTTAACTTCAATCACACGCTGGTTTCTGCGTATTTCTTTTTCACGCTTGGCCTGCTCATAACGGTGCTTGTCATAATCCATCAGTCTACAGACAGGGGGTTGGGCTTTAGGAACAATCTTGACCAAGTCAAGATGGGCATCCTCTGCCACCTGTAGTGCGTCCTTTATGGACATGACACCCAGTTGCGTACCATCCTCTGCGATAACACGCACTTCTCGGTCACGGATTGCTTCGTTTACCATTAATTCGTTGCTGATAATTAACACACCTCCAACATAAAAATAGCGGGCATTCTACCCGCTACAAAAAACACCGATTGTGCGCCTTGTACCCGACAAAACTAAATTCGTAAGGTGAGAAGCGGGCAGCCTCTGCTTGATACCTTATCAATATAGCATTGACTACCTGCTTTGTCAAGTAAAAATCACTAATTATTTTGTTTAACTTGTAGGAGTACCATACATCTTGGACACTGAGTAGAAGTTTAGGAGGAAAAAGGAAAGAGAAAGAGTTCTCATGATAGAATGTTGTTGCTAAA
>JGI24711J26586_10000144_pt1 | contig 50129 bp, 34 predicted proteins | sample BioPla3DNA1_FD_26586 | JGI IMG/M metagenome (IMG submission 26586)
ACTTTAACTATATGCGATGTTGATTTACCTTTAACTTATGGCGATAGTATTTTTGCAATAGGAACTGTCTCAGGCAATTATCCTATACATTTTACCTTACCAACGGGTTGTGATAGCTTGGTAACTTTAACATTAAAAGTCAATCCGACTTATACACATTATGATACGTTAACAGTATGCGATAGTGATTTTCCGTTTAATTATGGGGATAGTACTTTTAAAGTAGGAACTGTTTCAGGCAATTATCCCGTACATTTTACCTTGCCAACGGGTTGTGATAGCTTAATTAATTTAATACTTAATGTTAATCCAACATACTCATTGTATGACACTTTAGTAGTATGTAATGGAGATGTTCCTTATACTTATGGAGATAGTATTCTCAATGTAAGTGGAAATTACAGAGTTGTTTTCTCATCTTCCAAGGGATGCGATAGTATTGTATTCCTTAACTTTAATGTATTTAATTGTGAAAGTGTTGATGTTGTGGGTATTTGCGATAGCGAGTTGCCTTATGCTTATGGAGATAGTATATTCAATGCAAGCGGTATATATTTGGTTAATTTTAAAACATATTTAGGATTAGATAGTGTTGTTGCTCTCACTTTACATGTATATAGTACTTATAATCATTTTGATACTTTAAACGTATGTAATTCTGAATTTCCAATAATGTATGGAGATAGTACCATATCTATAGGCGGAAATTATACAATAGAATTTGCATCTATTTACGGATGCGATAGTACAATAGATTTAACCGTATACACACTTCCTTCTTACAATTTATTCGATACCGTTAGTATTTGCGACGGCGAACTTCCTTATACGTATTCTGATAGTCTGCTTGCTAGTGCGGGAAGTTATACTTTTACGTTAACAACTATTGAAGGTTGTGATAGTATTATTCACTTAACGCTATTAGTTTATCCGACTTATAATAATTGGGATACACTTACGATATGTTCCGGTGAATTACCATATCAATATGGTGATAGTATTTTTGCCGTAGGAAGTGTTTCAGGAACTTATCCTATACATTTTACACTACCGACAGGCTGTGATAGCTTGATAAATCTTACTTTAATTATTAATAATTCCTATTTACATACAGATACGGTTGCCATATGCTATGGAGATTTACCGTTTACTTATGGCGATAGTGTTTTTGCGGTAGGAAGTGCCTCTGGCGACTATTCTATTATCTTTACTTTACCGACAGGTTGTGATAGTATTATATTATTAACGTTAAATATATTTAATTGTCAATCAACAAATATTGTAGATATTTGTTCCAATGAATTGCCGTTTAACTATGGAGATAGTACTTTCTATGCTGCCGGAATATATCAAGTAGTATTTCAATCTCATTCAGGACTTGATAGTGTTGTAACATTAACATTACGTGTACATAACAATTATAATTACTACGATACAGTAAGTATCTGTAATTCTGAATTTCCTTATACTTATGGCGATACGGTAATTACTACCTCAGGCGATTATATTATCTCATTATTATCTTCCTACGGTTGTGATAGTATTATTAATTTAACATTACTGACCTTGCCGTCTTATGCTATTTATGATACTATTGGTATTTGTGACAACCAACTTCCTTATACTTATGGCGATAGTATTTATAATGATTTCGGTGATTATGGTATATTCTTAAAAACCGAATACGGTTGCGATAGTATTATTCATCTGCATTTATTGTCTTTATCAAGTTATGTTTATTCGGATACTTTAAGTATTTGTTCTAATGAACTTCCTTACACCTATGGCGATACAATTTTTGATATAGGAACTATGAATGGCGATTATATAATTTATCTCACTTCTATTAATGGTTGTGATAGTGTTGTCAATCTTAATCTTTCTATTTATCCTATTTTTGAAGAAAGTGTATATGCTAAAATTTGTGAAAGTGAATTACCTTATTATTTTGCAGGGAAAGAATTTGATTCGGGTGGCACATATGAAATCGTACTTGTTTCTATTGATGGTTGTGATAGTATTATAAACTTGTATCTAACAGTGAAAAATGCACCGATTGCTCCCGATACAATTATTGGGGAAATACATATTAGGGAAGCAGGGAATTATACTTATAGTGTTGAAGTAGTTGATAGTGCTTCATCTTATATATGGACTATTTCTAATGAAGAATGGTTAGGAAGTAGTACAACCAATACCATTGTAGTATTTATTTCAACATCAGGAAGTGCTTATATTTCGGTACAAGCAGCGAATGAGTGCGGAAGTTCTGAAGCCACTGAAATATATGTCCAATCGTCGGTTGGAATTAAAGAATTGAATAATACAGCCGAAGTTAACCTATATCCAAATCCTGCGAATAATTATTTCTATTTGAAAATGAATGATATTCAAGGGAAAACCTTGATTAGTATTAGTGATATAACAGGCAAGGTATTGCGTAGAGAAGAGGTTGATATCAATAGTGCTAATCAATTATTAATATTTAGCACTCTTCATTTATCGAAAGGATTGTATTATGTTTCAATTGTCAATAACAATCATACTATAGTTAAGAAATTGATTATAGAATAGATTGTTCTAATAATGAAAGAGAGGCTTATACAACCTCTCTTTTTTTTATTAGTAAATAAAAGGAATATACGGTCTTCTTTAAAGTTTAAATCTATTGTTTAAGAAATTGTAAAATATTTTTTTCGATACGTTTTAAAATTGCACTTGTATCCGAAGGTATGAATTTTTCTCCTGTTATTTGTTCATATAGCTCTATGTAGCGATGAGAAATAGCATTGACAATGGCGTCGTTCATTTCAGGAACTGTTTGTCCTTCTTTTCCTTGAAATCCATTTTCCATTAGCCATTCTCGAACAAATTCTTTAGATAATTGTCGTTGTGCTTCTCCTTTTTTAAAGCGTTCTTCATAGCCGTCGGCATAGAAATAACGGGAAGAGTCGGGTGTGTGAATTTCATCGATAAGGTATATTTTCCCGTCTTTTTTCCCGAATTCATATTTAGTGTCAACTAAAATTAATCTTTTTTTTGCTGCAATTTCAGTTCCTCTTTGAAACAGCTGATAAGTGTATTTTTCTAATTGAATGTATTCTTTTTCTGAAATAATTCCTTGTTTTAGAATTTCTTCTCTTGATATATCTTCATCGTGTCCTTCTGCTGCTTTGGTTGTTGGTGTAATAATAGGTTTTTCAAATTGTTGATGTTCTTTCATTCCGTCAGGGATAGGTACTCCACATATATGACGCTGACCATTTTTATAGGAACGCCATGCACTTCCTGTTAAATAACCTCTGATAATCATTTCAATAGGATACGACTCACATTTGTGTCCTATTGTAACCATGGGGTCGGGGGTTGCTATTTTCCAATTAGGACATATATCTGCCGTGTCGTCTAAAAATTTTGATGCTATTTGATTTAACACTTGACCTTTATAAGGAATAGCACGAGGAAGAACAACGTCGAAAGCGGAAATTCTATCGGTTGCTACCATAATTAATATTTCATCTTTTATGGTATAAACATCTCTTACTTTTCCTTTGTAAAAATTAGTTATATCGGGAAAATTAAATTGGGTTTTATCAATAGCATTCATAATGAGTTATTTATTTTAAGCAGGAATGTCTTCTTCTACACGTAAATTTTCAATAATAAATTTTTGTCTTTCGGTAGTATTTTCTCCCATATAATAAGTTAGAAGTGTGTTTATGTTAGTATCTTTATGTAAAACAACAGGTTCTAAGCGGATATTTTTTCCTATAAAATGCTTAAATTCTTCCGGGGATATTTCTCCAAGTCCTTTAAATCGTGTTATTTCAGACTTCATCCCTAATCGTTGTAAAGCATTAATTCGTTCTTCTTCGCTATAGCAATAAACAACTTCTTTTTTGTTTCTAACACGGAAAAGAGGCGTTTGTAGTATATATACATGTCCTGCTTTTATTAATTCAGGGAAAAACTTTAAGAAAAATGTCAATAAAAGCAGTCGGATATGCATGCCGTCGACATCGGCATCGGTGGCAATAATGATATTATTATAACGCAGACCTTCTAATCCGTCTTCTATGTTTAAAGCAGCTTGTAATAAATTAAATTCTTCGTTTTCATATACAATTCGTTTTGTTTTTGAAAAGGTATTCAAAGGTTTACCTCTTAATGAAAACACTGCTTGCGTATCCGGATTTCTTGATTTGGTAATTGAACCCGAAGCCGAATCTCCTTCTGTAATAAACAGAGTTGTTTCTAAACCTCTTTCACTTTTTTCGTTTAGATGGTAGTTGCAATCCCTTAATTTTTTATTGACAAGATTGATTTTTTTTGCCGCTGATTTAGATATTTTTTTGATTCCTGCAATTTCTTTACGTTCTTTTTCGGAATCTAATATTTTGCGTTGTAGAATTTCAGCAGTTTCAGGATTCATATGCAAATAATTGTCCAATAATTTACTAACCATATTATTGATATATGATCTTACAGTAGGACCTCCTTCTTTCATGTTTTCAGAACCTAATTTTGTTTTAGTCTGAGATTCAAACATAGGCTCTTGAATTCGTATGCTCATTGCAGCGCAAATAGATTGACGAATATCATTTGCATCATAATCTTTTTTATAAAAATCGCGAACGGTTTTAACGATGGCTTCACGTAATGCTTGTTGATGTGTTCCTCCATGAATTGTATGTTGTCCGTTGACAAAAGTATAATATTCTTCTCCTCCGCTTCTTTCCAAATGAGTAAAAGCCAATTCAAAATCTTTTTCTAATAGATGAACAATCGGGTACAAAGCCTGATCGTTTATAGTGTTGGTCATCAAATCGAAAAGACCGTTTTTTGCAGTAAATTTTTGTCCGTTAAAAACAATTGTCAGCCCTCTATTTAAATAAGCATAGTTCCACAATAACTTTTCGATGTATTCGGAATAAAATTTATAATTTCCAAAAACATTATTGTCGGGTGTAAATGTAACTTTTGTTCCGTTTAAATGTGTAGTGTCGATAATCGCATGGTCGTTTGTTATTTGTCCAAAAGCGAATTCGATACTTTTTTCTTTTCCTTCACGATAAGAAGTTACTTGAAAATATTTTGACAAGGCATTGACAACTTTCAATCCGACTCCGTTCATTCCTATTGATTTTTGGAATGCGTCGGAATCATATTTTCCGCCCGTATTCATTTTCGAAACACAGTCATACACTTTTTCAAGTGGGATACCTCTACCATAGTCTCTAATAGACACTTGGTTTTCTTTAATAGTAATTTCAATTGTTTTTCCGACTCCCATCATAAATTCGTCAATTGAATTATCTATTACTTCTTTTATTAATACATAGATTCCGTCATCTTGCGATGAACCTTCGCCTAACTTTCCAATATACATGCCCGGACGTTGTCTGATATGTTCAAACCACTCAAGCGTTTTTATATTATCTTCTGTGTATGATACCATTTATTATAAATAATTTTTATTATTCTGCAAAAATATACTTATTTTTAAAGAAAAAAGCAACAACTTTAAAAAATTAATAACGATTTAATGTTAATTATTTTTGCTATGGTTAGAAGGTATAATTTACATAAAAAATGTAAAAATCCAATAGATTAATGCTGAAAATAGCATTGCTGCCGGAATAGTTAATATCCATGCCCATACAATGCTTGTAGTCGTACCCCAACGAATTGCCGATACTCGTCGAGTAATTCCAACTCCTACAATAGCTCCTGTAATGGTATGGGTGGTACTGACAGGAATTCCGCCTAATGCAGTCCCAATCAAGGTTAAAGCTCCGGCTGTTTCAGCACAAAATCCGTGGACGGGTTTTAAAGGTGTTAATCTATCCCCTAATTTACGTATAACTTTCCATCCTCCTGACAGTGTTCCTAATGAAATACATCCGTAACATGAAAAAATAACCCAAGTCGGAACTTCAAAAGTATTGATAAAATTTCCGTAAACGAGCAACATCGTAATAAAACCCATTGTTTTTTGAGCATCATTAGAGCCATGTCCTAAACTAAAAATTGCAGATGAGAATAATTGGAAATAATGGAAATTCTTTTCTAATTTTATAGGATTTGATTTTCGAAAAACATGCATTGTCAAAATCATAATAAAATAGCCTAAAATAAATCCTATCAAAGGTGATATAATAATAAATAAAGTTACTTTGATAATACCGGATACTACTAAGGCTTTTTTACCGAAAAAAAACAAAGCGGGACCTATTAAGCCTCCGATAAGTGCATGAGATACACTAATTGGGAATCCATATCTTGTGCAAAATATCAGCCAAATTACGGCTCCAATTACAGCTGAAATAACTACATATTCATTTAAAATATCAATATTGATTATTCCTTTTCCTATCGTATTGGCAATGCCTACATGAAAAATAAAAGCTGCAAAAAAATTAAAAAAAGCTGCCCATAATACGGCATAAAATGGTTTTAATGTCTTAGTAGCAACTATCGTTGCGATAGAATTTGCCGCATCGTTCATCCCATTTAAAAAATCAAAAACAAAAGCAATAACAATTCCTACAATAATTACAATTGTCGTATTCATATTTATGCTAATTTAACTATAATTGATTTAATAATATCGGTTACATCTTCGGCACAATCAATAGCTTCTTCTAAAGAAGACATTATTTCTTTTCGCTTGATTAATTCTATAGGATTTTTTTCGTTTTCAAAAAGCTCTAATAAGAAATTTTCATATAAATCGTCTGTTTTATTTTCAATTTCATTGACTTTTGTGCAAGCGGCTAATAGTTTTTCAGTAGATTTATTAATTTGCGGTAACAGATGAAATGCCGTATGTAAGCATTGTGCTGTCTGATGAGTTAAGTTACAAATGTCAACTATAAAATTAGTAAATGTTTTAGGTTTATATAAAATACATTGTTTGATTGAAGAGTCAACATAATCCATTACATCATCCATTGTAGAGGCTAATAAATGAATGTCTTCTCTATCAAAAGGAGTTATAAAAGTTTTATTTAATTCTGAAAAAATAGTGTGTGTTATTTTATCTGCATTCGTTTCACATAGTTTTATTTGTTTATAAATACGCTCTCTATCTTCCCAATTGGCTGCCGTAGCAAATACTAAAAGATGTTCTGTTGCCTCAAGTAATAAATCGGCTTGTTGATTAAGTAAAGAATAAAATTTACCTTCTTTGGGTACTAAAAAAGAAAAAAATTGATTTAACTTCATAATTTATCGAAAATTAGTGCTTTTTTATTTGTTATAATATTTAATATGTTAGATGTTAAAATTTTGCTTTAATTCATAGTGCAAAGATTATATAATTTTTTAAAGTTTCTGTATTTTTCTTTTGTATTTAATGTAGATGTAATATAAGTGTAACATAGATGTAATATAGACGCAGTGTTATTGTAACACAAATGTAATAATAGATTAAAAAAGAGGTTCTTGATTACGACAAATTTTTTAAATATAATTATTATATTATTGATTTATAAATATGTGTGAAATTTAGAGCACTCGTTTGATGTTTTAGTGCCGAAGTCAGGACCAAATAGATTTGGTTTTTACTTCTTTAAAAAATAGTTCGTTATTTTTCTTTACGATAACTATGAATTTTATCAAAATTTTTCGTTGTCAGTTCTGGATATGCTAAGTATATCTATCTTTTTATATGTTGTTCTAAAATGGCTTATAACGCTTTCGGGCTTTGTATTCTAGTCGTTCGTTAATTAAAAGTTTGCAAACCATTCATAGCTTTCAATTTTTTGATACTCTTTTGGAACAGCTTTCAAAACAACTCCTTCCTTTTCTGTCGGTCTATATGCAGCTTTTTTTGTTTTTATAAATTGACCCTTATTGTTTACATCTGGATAAATGAATTCAACTGTGTCAACTTGAAGACCATTCCATTTGTATTTATAAAGTCCTACTTCTCCTGGGTGTCCATATTCTACTCCACGAATTATTTTCTCTTTCGCTGAAAATGTCGGATTGATAAACTCGTAGTCCTGAGTAAAATTTCCTTTTTCGGGTTGATTCAAATAAACATTATAAATATCACGTCTGCAACAGCCTGAATTAGGATACCAATGAACAAGAAAATCTTTGTATCCGTCACCATTTACGTCAAATATTGTATCACGAATATAGGTCATTCCATCTTGTTCTCTCTCTATTAACTTTTCTGTTTTGTTACCATTTATTTTGTAAAGGTTGAGATAAGTTGCCCAAGGAACTTGTCTGCGTAACAAAAAATATTTAATCTGGTCGTTAAATATTCTACCGATTACGATTTCAATGTTGATTATATATAGACTATCATCAGGTTGAAATTCATATTGTTTGGTAAATTCGTTCTTTTTGAACTCTGCTTGAGCGATTTTAAAAGCATCTTTCAATGCCATATCAAGACGTAAACTATCAGTTCTGTTTTTTTCTTCTATTTGTTTTTGTCTTTTTTCTTTTGTTAGTTGTTTTTTAGTATCAATTGATTTAATACTATCAACTTGAGTATTAGATTTTTTATCTTGGGTTGCAGTTTGTCCACAACCCAAAATTATTGTCATAATTATCAATGCTAATATGTTCGTTGTTGTCTTTATACGATAGTATCTCATAATGTTTTTTATTTCTTTTAATTTTTGGCAAAAATAATAATTTATTTTGAGTTTATATCCTTAGAAAATAATTTTTTTAAATTCTGTATATTTGAATTGGTCGGGCAATTCTTTGTGACGGCAAGCGACACCTATTTGTCCTGCAATAATTGGATAAACGTATCTATTTCTGATTCTGACAATTTTTTTAATTGCATTTACTATATTCAACTGATTTACTGTAGTATATATAAGATGTGTGGAATTATTATTAATAATGATATACGAATGTTATCAATTTTACGTTAATAGTGTAATTTTATTTCGCAAATTATTAGATAGTGGGATTTATTGTATAATCATTAAAATAATAGATATGAAAAGAAATATACTTAGAAAAATAATCGGAGGGATAAGTTTAACATCTGTAATGTTTGTTTTTCAAGCATGCTATGGTACGCCTCAGGATTTCGGATTTGATTTATTGGTTCAAGGTCAAGTAAAATCGAAGACATCGGGATTGCCAATTAAAGGAATTAAAGTTTCAGTTGTCAACAATATGCAATATGAGATGACCGATGAAGAAGGTAGGTTTTCATTTTATACGGAAAGGTTTGGAAGTTTAAAGTTACGATTTCAAGATATTGATTCTACTGAAAACGGATTGTATATTAATAAGGATACTATATTGACAGATTTGGATAGAAATGTGTATTTAGCTATAGATTTGGAAGAAAAATAAATGCTTTCATCAGTCAAGAAATACGTTTTCAGGAAATTTAGAGATTCTGAAACAAAACGACACGAACTGAATTATTTGTTTTGGGAGTGTACCACACGATGTAATTTAAATTGCTTGCATTGTGGAAGCGATTGCTCAAAAGATAGTTTGCATCCGGATATGCCCGCAGAAGATTTTCTTAAGGCGATTGATACAATAAAAAACATACCACAAAATTTTACGGTTGTATTTACGGGTGGTGAACCTCTTTTACGAAAAGATATAGAGTTTTGCGGTAAAGAGCTACGGAAACGAGGTTTTAAATGGTCAATAGTTTCAAACGGACATTTATACGATAAAGAAAGACATATTTCATTGCTAAATGCCGGAATAGGTGCTTTAACAATAAGTTTAGACGGACTCAAAGAATCTCATAATTGGCTGAGAAATAATGAAAAAAATTTCGATAAGGTAATAAATGCAATCGAATTGGCATCATCTTCCCATCGTATCAACTTCGATATTGTAACTTGTGTAAACCAAAGGAATATCAATGAACTTCAACAGATACGGGAATTGTTAATCTCGAAAAATGCCAAAGCATGGCGATTGTTTACTATTATTCCTATCGGGCGAGCTGCACATAATTCGGATTTGTTATTGACAGACAATCAATTTGTTCAATTAATGGATTTTATAGTTGAGTGTCGAAAATCCAAAGAAATAGATGTGAAATTTAGTTGTGAAGGTTATGTGGGAAAATATGAATCATTGGTAAGGGATTCCTATTTCTTTTGCAGAGCAGGGATTAATATCGGTTCGATTCTTATTGACGGTTCGATTTCTGCTTGTCCGAATATTGACAGGACTTTTTCGCAAGGGAATATTTATACGGACAATTTTTATGAGGTGTGGAAAGACAAATTTCAAGTTTTTCGAAACAGAAAATGGACAAAAATTGGTCAATGCGAATCGTGCAAAGATTTTAAAGATTGTCTGGGAAACGGATTTCATAACTGGCATGGAGGAAAGAAAAATGTATTGGTCTGCCATAATGAGAAAATAGAAAAAAATGCTAAAAATTAAGAATTTGAGGAAATTTTTAATACGATTATTATTTTAAATTTAAAATAAATTACTAATTTTGCAGAAATTTTATAATATTAAAAATTATTAGTTAAATAGACTGACATTATAGCGGATATTAAAAAATAACAAAGACTTAGCATTTTAACAATAAAATTGGTTAAATTTGTAAACTAAAACACAAGGTATTAGAATGAAAAAGAAACTTACAATAGATAATTTAAAAGCAGAAGCCAAAGCCTTTTGCATCGCGGAATCTAAAATTCAGAATAAATCACTTTTTGGAATAACTGATGGAAAAGCTGTAGGAACACATATTGAACATAAGTTTCAAGAACAATTAACTTCAAAATATAAAATAGCAGTAGGTTCTTCAGCAAGTGGAATTGATTTGCCGTCAGAAGATATTTTGACAGATATTAAGGTTACATCAATTAAGCAACCACAATCATCTTGTCCGTTTAAAGATGCTAAGCAAAAGATATTTGGGCTAGGGTATAATTTACTTGTTTTTGTTTACGATAAAACAGATAATCCCAAAACTAAAACTGCTAAACTCGATTTTGTTAGTTGCTCATTTATTTCAAAAGAACGAACAGCCGATTATACAACAACTTATCGTTTACGTGAAATGGTGAAGGATAAGGCTAATGTAGAAGATATTGTTGCTTATCTGAGTGATAAAAATATTCCTGCAGATGAAATAACTCTCAATCAGTTGGCAAAACAAATTCTGAAAACACCGCCAAATCAAGGATATTTGACTATTTCAAACGCTTTACAATGGCGACTTCAATACCAAAGAGTTGTTACACTCGACAAGAAAATACAAGGAATAAGTAAAATAATTGATAAAGCTACCAAGTAATGAGAATATTTGAAGCAAATATTTCATTGCAGGTTTGCATGTTTTTAAAAGAGTTTTTAAACAATATTTCCTCTTTTGAAATTGCAAATAAAAAAATGTTTGATGATTTCGGTCTTATCTCTGTTTTTGAAAGCAGAGATGATTTTCAAGAATTAAAAAAGTCCGTGTCTGTTGTTGCCACAGATTTTGTTGAAGAGTCTGATAGAGTAGAATATGGAGATTTTCAAACAAATAAGGGTTTAACAAACAGGGTTGCAAAATATTTGGCAAAAGAGAACATATCGCCGGAAATTGTTATTGAACCAACATGTGGAAAAGGTAGTTTTATAATTGCTGCACTATCGAATTTTAAAACGCTTAAAAAAGTAGTTGGAATTGAGATTTATAAACCTTACGTTTGGGAAACTAAATTTAGTATTCTCGATTTTTTCCTCTCAAATCCTGATAGTAACAAGCCTGAAATTACAATCAAACATTGCAATATTTTCGATTTCGATTTTAAAAATATTTCTAAACGATTTCCAGATGAAAAAATATTGATAATTGGAAATCCCCCTTGGGTAACAAATGCAAAATTAGGGAGCCTCAACTCATCTAATCTTCCCCAAAAATCAAATTTCAAAAATCAAAAAGGGTTAGATGCGATGACAGGAAAGGGAAATTTTGATATTGCCGAATATATTACTTTAATGCTTTTAGATGCCTTCCACACTCATGACGGACATTTAGCACTATTGGTAAAAAACTCGGTTATAAAAAACATTGTTTTTGATCAAAAAGAGACAAAATATAAAATCGGTAAAATAAAAAAATATTGTATTGATAGTAAAAAAGAGTTTGATGTTTCGGTTGAAGCTTCTTTGTTTTGTTGCCAACTCAATTCAAGCCCAAGTGTTGAGTGTAGCGAATTTGATTTTTATAGTTTAAAGAAAAAAACAAGTTTTGGCTGGCTTAATGCTAAGTTCGTTTCTGATTTGGCTGATTATACTGAAACAAAGGAGATTGACGGAGTATCCCCTTTTGAATGGCGACAAGGAATAAAACACGATTGTTCGAATGTAATGGAACTTGAAAGGGTAAACGAACATTTTGTAAATAAACTTTCGGAAGAAATCAAACTTGAAGAAGATTTAATCTATGGATTTCTAAAAAGTTCCGATTTGAAAAATAGAGTAATTAAAAATAGTAGAAAGCTAGTTATTCTAACCCAAACAAAAGTTGGGCAAGAAACTTCGTACATTCAACATTTGTATCCTAAAACATACAATTATTTAAAGGCAAATATTTCATCTTTTCAAGCAAGAAAGTCTAGTATTTATAGAGGAAAACCGTTATTCTCAATTTTTGGAATAGGAGATTACTCTTTTAAACCGTACAAAGTTGCAATATCCGGATTATATAAAACATATCATTTTACATTGGTTTTACCTCAAAATAACAAACCTATAATGCTTGACGATACTTGCTATTTTATTGGATTTGATAAAATAGAGTATGCTGTATATGCTACTATTCTATTAAATTCAGAAATAACAAAAGCATTTTTAAAATCAATTACCTTTTCCGATGCTAAGAGGGTATTTACTAAAGATATTTTAATGCGTTTAGATTTGTTAAGTATTGCTAAGGCTATCACGCAAAAGGAAATTGAAAAACAGATAAACTATTTAAACGATAATTATGGGTTAAGCGTTAATCTCTCACAATGGGATAGTTTCATAAACGAAATGATACCAAAGAAAGAAAAACAATTGACAATATTTGAATGAAAATAAAACACAAAAGTATAATCCACATCGTTAAGAACACATTCTTTAAAACTGACTAAAATTGCTACGTACTTTAACTGATATCGGATTTATTTTTACGACCTGTAATTTGGTGAAGTTTTTAATACGATTATTATTTTAAATTTAAAATAAATTACTAATTTTGCAGAAATTTTTTTAATATTGAAAGAATTTCCCAAAGACATAAAGTTTAAATACGACTGGAGAAGGTATCAGAAAAGAGTTCTGAGTGAATTAGAAGGACATCTTGATGATAATCATTTACATATTATTGCACCTCCGGGTTCCGGGAAAACCGTACTTGGACTTGAAGTTGCTATTCGTTTAAATAAGCCGACACTGATATTTGCTCCGACGGTTGCAATTAGAAACCAATGGATTCAAAGATTTTGTGAATTGTTTCTTCAAACCAACGAAAGACCTGATTGGATTTCAAGAGATATCAGAAATCCTGAGTTTCTCACAGTTGTTACTTATCAGGCTCTTCATGCTGCATCAACCAACACCATGATTGACGAGGATTCGGAAATATCCGATACCGAAGAAGAATCTGAAAACGGTGAAAATGGTAAAACTGTTAAAACCATAGACACTAAAGAAATTGTAAAATCATTGAAAGAAAAGGGAATAGAAACTATTATTGTAGATGAAGCACACCATTTAAAAAATGAATGGTGGAAATGTCTTAATTTGATTAAGCGTGCTTTAAATCCTACAATAGTTGGGTTGACAGCAACTCCGCCTTATGATGTTACTTATAATGAGTGGCAGAGATATATTGATTTAAATGGTCCTGTTGACGCTGAAATATCAGTCCCGGAGCTTGTTGTTGAAAATGATTTATGTCCTCATCAAGATTATATTTATTTATCGGAACCTACTGAGGAAGAATCTAAACTCATTCAAGACCAAAGAAGCAAGGCAGAAAAAGTTTTTGAAGAATTAAAAAAAGATGAAGTACTAATAAAAGCACTGATGAATCATCCGATTTACCTTAATCCTACTGAAAATCTCAATTGGATATATAATAATCTTGCATGTTATTCCTCGGTATTAATTTTTCTAAATTCTATCGGTAAGTTAGTTACTGTAACCCATTTAGAAATAATTGGTAATAAAAAATTCAGAATACCACAACTAAATTATGAATGGCTTGAAATACTTCTATCATTTTACCTATTTGAAGACAAAGAAAACTTCATTGCTTATGGAGAGCATAGAGAAAAACTGCTCAATAAATTAAAGAGAAATGGATTACTTGAGAGAAAAACAATAAATTTTCAGCATAATCAGAGAGTAAACCGTTTAATTAGCTCTTCGTTGAGTAAGCTACAAAGTATTGATAATATTGTAGATATCGAATATAAGACTTTAGGAAATAATCTGAGAATGGTAATTCTTACAGACTATATCCGCAGGGAGTTTTTGACTAATGAGAAACAAAATAATCTGGTTTTAAATAAAATAGGTGTTTTATCAATATTTGAACAACTCAGGAGAACCAATGATAAAAATATGAAAATGGGTGTTCTTTCCGGCTCTTTAGTTTTGATACCCAAAACCGCACTTAATGCTCTTACAGAAACTTCAAGGAAATTAGGTGTTGAAAATCTTTCGTTTTCAAATTTAGCTTACGACAATAATTATTTAATTGTAAATTCTAACGAAAAACTTAAGCACGTCATCGTGCAATTAATTACGCAAATATTTGAGCAAGGGGAAATTGAAGTCCTTATTGGGACAAAATCATTACTAGGTGAAGGTTGGGATGCACCAACTATCAATTCCTTGATTTTGGCAAGTTTTGTCGGTTCTTATGTTCTTTCAAATCAAATGAGGGGTAGAGCAATTCGTTCTGACAGAAAGAATCCGGACAAAACAGGCAATATATGGCATTTGATATGTGTTGACCATACGGCAAATAATGGCGGTGACGATTTGCATTTAATGAAAAGGCGTTTTAAATCANTTGTTGGTATAAATAATAATGAAGGAGCTTGGATAGAAAACGGTATTAACAGACTCAATTTGCCCAAATGCTTTACAAAGTTAGACATTGAAAATTATAATGAAAAAACAATTCAAATAGCAAGCCAACGAGAAAATTTAAAAAACAAATGGAAAGATGCACTACTAAATGGTGTAACCCTGACAGAAGAAATAAAAGTTCCATTTCCTGAGGATAAGGATTACAAAGAAATAACGTCATTATACTACTACAAAACTATCGGTTACCTTTTGGCAGTATTGGGAGCAAGTTTGCTTACATTTTTGCAAAGTTTTTTAGATGCTTTAAGCAAATCGGCACAGAGCATACGTTCGCGGGAAGATTTATTTCAATTTTTAATGTATTTTGGTATTGTAGGTGTTGTATTGTTCGGACGACGGTTTTATAAAACTTTTAGGATATTAATTAAGTATCGGGATATATCTAAAGATGTTCAACAAATTGGAGAGGCTTTGTTAGAATCGCTTATAAAAGTTGGGGCAATCCAAACGGAGTATTCAAAATTATTTGTAAAATCTTCGGTTGACAATGCCGGAGCTATTTATTGTCATCTTGACGGAGGAACAACCTACGAAAAATCTATATTTATAAAGGCATTGCAAGAAATTCTGGCATGCATAGATAATCCTCGATATTTAATTATTAGAAAAAGTTTATTTGTAAAAGTAATATCTCAGAAAGATTATCACGCTGTACCGGAAATAATAGGTCAAAATAAAAAATCAGCAGAATATTTTGAAAGGCAATGGAAAAGATTCGTTGGGTCATGCAAATTGATTTACACAAGGACAATTGAAGGAAGAAAAATATTATTAAAATCAAGAATAAATTCCCTTTCATCTGAGTTTGAAGAAAAAACGGAAAGGATAAATAAATGGAGGTAAAATAAAAAAAAACGTTCCAAAAAACATTGGAATTAAATAATAACCAAGAAATAGCACTAATCAGTTTAAAAAGTAACAGTATTATAAACATTTAATAAATATTAATTATGATAATAAAGCCAATTTTGATTTCAGGAAACAAATACAGAGCACTAATTAAGATTGATGAATCAAATAAGAAGTATGATGAGAGTTGGTTGCAAAAAATAATTCATGAAAATCCTCAATTGTATCCAATTGAAAATCCTTTAAACAATGACTTGAAGATTATTTCACTCGGACGTGAGATAAATACCGGTGTTGGAAAGATTGATATTCTATTATTAACTTCAGATGCTGAATTAATAATAGTTGAGACGAAACTATGGCGAAATCCTGAGAAATCTCGAACTGTTTTAGCGCAAATTGTTGATTATGCTAAAGAATTGTCCAAATGGGAATACGAAGACTTTGATAGTGCTATCAAAGTAGCACAAAGAGATAAGAAAAGTTTAAGAGTAATTTCCTTAGAAGAAATAATCCAGCAAGAATTTTCTAATCAAAATATTACTGATTTCAAAGATAGGTTTGTTGAAAATGTAAAACGGGGTATTTTAAATCTCAGTATTATTGGAGATAAGATTTCGGCAAATTTGTTGTTGTTATCAGAGACAATTCAAGGTTCTCCTGGATTAAATTTTAATCTCAATTTGATTGAAATGAAATTATATTTACACGAAAAGGAGATAATTGTAATACCTGATATTATTGGAAAAACGAAGGAAGTTGTAAGAGGTATAGTAAAAATTCAATTTGAAAAGAAACAACCACAAGTTGAAGTTGTTTATGCAGAAGAGGTGCAATCTTCAAAGGTAAAAACGGATAAGAAAACATTTTTATCTCAATGTTCTGCTGATGTGGCTCAAATCCTTGAAATATGGATAGATAAATGGGAAAACAAAAAAGGACTTATGGTTTATTGGGGGTTGTCTGGACTAAGTGTAAGGAGAGAGATCAAGGGTAAGTGGGAAACATTAGTATATATTTATCCTTATTCAATATCACTAATAACAGAAGAAATGGCGAAAAAATGTCAGTTATTTGAAACGGACATTTATAAAGAATATTTGGATACAATTTTTTATAGTGAGAAATTAGGAGCTTTTTATTCTGCTAAAAGGAGAGATATCAAGTATAGTACTTTGAATACTGACTCAATAACCTTATTGATTGAATCAACAGGGAAATTGATTGATAAGATATTGAGAGATTAAATGATTAATATTTGCTAAAACACAGTATACTCAATAAGGATTTCAGTGATATGTAAAGGTTTTTTCCCCATCTCAATTTTTTTGTAATGGGGATACAAATGTAGCCTCGCAATCCTGCACGTTTTATATATACGATTGATTTATGAGTGAAAAAGTTAGAAAATTATGCAGACGCTGTCTGCACAATTAGTTTTATTGAAGGCGGGAAATTATCTTATTTTTCACTCATCGGATAACTTCAAATCATCCGATGGGTAGTTGTTACATCACACACTTTTTGAGGTAATTGATAGATAAGTATATATAAACCTAAAAATCTTTATTGGGCGTTCTGAATAAAAAAAAGAGACCATAAAAAACAGCCTCTTTTATATTTATTGTTATAGTATTTTACTTATTCAAAAGAGAGAATTGCTTGTTTGATAATTCCGCAGGCTTCTATTAATTCTTTTTCTTTGATTACCAAAGGTGGTGCAAAACGTATAATATCGCCGTGGGTCGGTTTTGCCAATAAACCTAAATCACGCATTTTTAAACATACATCCCATGCTGTTTTGTTGTTTTTTTCTTTAATAACAACAGCGTTCAATAAGCCTTTTCCTCTTACCAATGCAATCATATCGGATGAAATGTTTTTGATATGCTCACGGAATATTTTTCCTAAGTGTTCTGCTTTTTCCATCATATTTTCTTCTTTCACCACATTTAAAGCTGCTACGGCTACTGCGCATGCCAAAGGAAATCCGCCAAAAGTGGAACCGTGTTCTCCGGGTTGGATGCATAACATAATATCGTCATCGGCTAATACGGCAGATACCGGAAGTACGCCTCCCGATAAGGCTTTTCCTAAAATTAAAATATCGGGATGTACGTTTTCGTGGTCGCAAGCCAACATTTTCCCTGTACGAGCAATTCCTGTTTGTATTTCATCAGCGATAAACAACACATTGTGTTTTTTACATAAGTCATAGGTTTTTTTCAAATAGCCTTCGTCAGGGACATAAACTCCTGCTTCGCCTTGAATAGGTTCTACTAAAAAGCCTGCAATATTTTTTCCATGTTCTGTTAATACTTTTTCTAAGGCTTCGACATTGTTATAAGGGATACGAATAAATCCGGGTGTCAACGGTCCGTAATTGGTATAAGAAGATGGGTCGTTTGACATAGAAATAACCGTAACGGTACGTCCGTGGAAATTTCCTTCACAACAAACGATTAAGACTTTATCATTATCTATTCCCTTTTTGACTACGCCCCATCGGCGAGCTAACTTTAATGCGGTTTCGACACCTTCGGCACCGGTATTCATAGGTAATACTTTATCATAACCAAAGAATTGGGTAATATATTTTTCGTAAGGTCCTAAGCTGTCGTTGTAAAATGCTCTGGATGTCAAGGTGAGAGTATTTGCTTGTTTTGTTAAGGCACTGATAATTTTCGGATGACAATGTCCTTGATTAACTGCTGAATAAGCAGAAAGAAAATCGAAATATTTTTTTCCTTCCACATCCCATACAAAAGCACCTTCTCCTTTGGATAATACTACGGGAAGGGGTGAGTAATTATGTGCTCCGTATTTGTTTTCCATATCAATAGCTTGTTGGCTACTTGTTATTTTTTCTATCATTACTATTATTTTTTATATTGATTATTAAGAATAGATTTCTCCTTTAAAGGCTTTCAAAGTATTCATAATTAGTCCTATAATTGTCATAGGACCTACTCCTCCGGGAACCGGCGTTATGTATTCGGTTAGAGGTGCTACTTCGTCAAATTTGACATCTCCTTTTAAACGGAATCCCGATTTTCTTGTCGAATCGGCAACACGATGTATGCCTACGTCAATGACGGTTGCTCCTTTTTTCACATAATCGGCGGTTATCATTTCGCATTGTCCGATTGCAGCTACCAATATATCGGCAGTTTTGCATATTTTGGCTAAATCTTTTGTTCTGCTATGACACAGAGTTACTGTACAATTAGCCAAAGGATTGTTTCGTGATAACATGATACTTAGAGGGGTTCCAACGATGTTGCTTCTTCCGACGATAACGCAATTTTTTCCTGAAGTTTCAATTTTATTACGTTCTAATAGCATGCTAATTCCAAATGGGGTAGCAGGAAGATAGCAAGGCTGTCCTATTACCATTCTTCCTACATTAACGGGATGAAAGCCGTCTACGTCTTTTTGAGGAAGAATACTTTCAATTACTCTATTGGCAGATATGTGTTTAGGTATAGGTAATTGGACTATTAAACCGTCGATTTCCGTATCGTTATTGATAAACTCTATGGTTTCTATCAGTTTTTCTTCTGTGGTATCGGCAGGGATTTTATATACGGAAGACGACATTCCTACTTCAAAACAGGCTTTTTCTTTGTTGGCGACATAGGTTTCGCTTGCAGGGTCGTTGCCTACTAAAACTGCTGCCAAATGAGGTGCTCTTCCTCTTTCTTCTCGTAATATTTTTACTTCTTGTGCTATTTCGGCTTTAATTTGATTTGCAATTTCTTTACCATCAATAAGTATCATAGAATAATTTTATTTTAATTTAGAAAGATTGTTCATTAATTGTTTCCCGCCTCCGCTTGAAACCATTTTCATTACTTTACATGTTTCTTCAAACTGTTTGATTAATTTATTCACTTCTTGGATATTGGTTCCGCTACCCATTGCAATTCTTTTTTTTCGGCTACCATTCAAAATGGCAGGATTTTCTCTTTCTTCTTTGGTCATGGAACCGATAATGGCTTCGATTGAGCGGAAGGCGTTATCATCAATATCCGTATTTTTTATTGCTTTTCCAATGCCGGGAATCATTCCCATCAGCTCTTTCATATTTCCCATTTTTTTAATCTGCTGAATTTGAGCTAAGAAATCATTAAAATTAAATTGACTTTTTGCAAATTTCTTTTGTAATTTTCTTGCTTCTTCTTCATTGTATTGTTCTTGTGCTCTTTCGACAAAAGAAACAATATCGCCCATTCCGAGAATACGGTCTGCCATACGAGTAGGGTAGAAAATATCTAAGGCTTCTACTTTTTCGCCTACTCCGATAAATTTAATGGGTTTTTCTACTACGGAACGAATGGTTAATGCAGCTCCGCCGCGTGTATCGCCGTCTAATTTGGTAAGAATTACTCCGTCGAAATTGAGCTTGTCATTGAATGCTTTTGCCGTATTGACAGCATCTTGTCCTGTCATAGAGTCGACAACGAATAAAATCTCATTGGGTCGAACGGCATCTTTTATGTTTCCTATCTCGTCCATCATTTCTTTGTCAACAGACAAGCGTCCTGCCGTATCAATAATGACCACATTGTGTCCGAATTCTTTTGCGTGAGCAACTCCTTTTTTAGCAATATCTACAGGCTGTTTATTGTTTTCTTCGGAAAAAACATCAACCTCTATTTGATTTCCCAGAACTTTTAATTGTTCTATTGCAGCCGGACGATACACGTCTCCTGCAACCAACAACACTTTTTTCGCTTTTTTATGTTTAAGAAAATAGGCTAATTTTGCAGCATGTGTTGTTTTTCCAGAGCCTTGTAAACCGGCTAAAAGGATAATGCTTGGATTGCCTTTAAGGTTCAATTCAGTGTGTTCGCTACCCATTAATATGGCTAATTCGTCGTGAACGATTTTAATCATTAATTGTCCGGGCGAAACAGCAGTCAACACATTTTGTCCTAACGCTTTTTTCTTGATTGTGTCGGTAACTTCTTTTGCTATTTTATAGCTTACGTCAGCATCTAATAAAGCCTTACGAACTTCTTTTAATGTTTCTGCAACATTAATTTCGGTAATATATCCTTGCCCTTTTAAAATCTTAAAAGCTCGGTCTAATTTATCAGTAAGTGATTGAAACATATATGTATATTAATATTAATACGATGCTTGCAAAAATATAAAAAAAATCATTCAAAAACAAGAATTTAGAAAGGCTTATCGATGATTTTATACTAAGTGAATTTTATCGTCCTAAATGCTTAAATGCTTTAAAAATAATTTGTAAATCGTTTCTTATTTTATAATCTTGTGCATAAATAGCATTGACTTTATCAATAATTTCTTCTTCATAATTTTCTATATGAACTCTATCGGTTGCAAACAACACTCCTTTTCGAAGAGGTGGGATTTTTTTGCTTGTTTTTTCAGACAAAGGATGATAAGCTACCCATGTTTTTTTTCCTGCCAAAACTAAAAAAACATTGCGTAAAAACATGGCTTTGCGTTGAACAAATACCATTAAAATAGGATAGAATAGTAAAAACAACAAAGCCAGTCCTATGTCTAAGATTCTTTTTTTGTATTTATTTTCTTTTTTTCCTATCGAATTGATGAGTTGAGTATAGATGTCGCCTTGTATATTAACAGAGTTGCTTCCAATAATATACGAACTGTTAAGAGGGGCGATTTTAAACTCTAACGATAAATGATGAAAATCGGACATCGTATTGATAATCTCTTTAATGGAAAGGCTGGCGCTGCAAAAAATCAGTTCATTAATTTTGTAGACGGAAACAATGTCTTTTAATTGCGAGAAATTACCTATAAACTCTTTGTTATCGGTTGGATTTTGATTGTTGTTTTCGGGTGAAATAAATCCTATAAATTCTTTTTGTATGGGTATTGTCCCTAATAAAAGAGCCACTCGTTTAGCTTCTTCCAAGTCTCCGATTATTAATATTCGCTTTAAATGATGTTTGCTGAAAGAAGAGTAAAGAAAACCTGTTTTTATTAATACATAACGGAATAAATAAGTGATTACCAATACCCAAAAAGTTCCCAATACAATAATTGCTCTTGAAAAACGAAGATTTTCGTTCACGACGGCATATATCAGCAATATGACAATACTTCCTGTTAAGATTCCTTTCCCGATATCTTCTAATACGATGTGTCGCTTATATCCTCCTGATAAATAAATAGATATTATCCATATTAAGGTGTAAATAGGCAAAACAATAAAGAAAAACGTATCGGAAAAACTACTGTTTTTGGGAATTAATATCATTTGTTCCCAATATAAACCGATTAAAAATAAACCTCCAAAAATAAACAAGATGTCGAATAAAAGCACACTTGTTTTTTGGACAATCCGCTTAAAGATGGAAAAAGAAGCACGAAGCCATATCGCAATATAAATCAGAAAATTAAAAGCCTTTGCATTTGTTTGAGAAAAATGTTTTTCGGCAAATATTTGCATTGCTTTGTAAAACACTATGACGTAATTTATGCTGCTTTTTTTTGTGCTTTCTCCCTTATAATGAATAATTCTTGTCAATGGATAATAATAATTTTTATATCCGTTTTGCGTAATTCGATAGGAAAGGTCAATGTCTTCTCCGTACATAAAAAACTCTTCGTCCAAACCGCCAATTTTATCAAGAAGCGATTTGCGTAATAGCATAAAAGCTCCGCACAATACTTCAACTTCGTGTATTTCATCAGGGTCTAGATAGGTCAAATGGTATTTTCCGAAACGATGCGATTTTTTAAATAGTTTGGATAATCCGAATATTTTATAAAAGGCAACTTTAGGTAGGGGAAGTCCTCTTTTTGATTCCGGTAAGAAAACGCCTTGTCCGTTAACCATTTTCACGCCTAATCCTCCTGCGTCGGAAGTTCGGTCCATAAAAGAAACGGTTTGAGAAAAAGTATCGGCTTCTACTACGGTATCGGGATTGAGCAGCAGTACGTATTCTCCTTTTGCTTGCCGAATAGCTTGATTGTTAGCTTTTGAAAAGCCTACGTTTTCTTTATTCTCGATAAGACGGACTTGAGGAAATTTGTTTTTTATCATATTTACCGAATCGTCGGTAGAGTTGTTGTCCACTACAAATACTTCTGCATCTATCGGTTCTATGGCTTTAAAAACAGAATGTAAGCACTGTTCTAAAAAATGTTCTACATTATAATTGACAATGATTACACTTAATTTCATTTTTGTTGTATTTATTCTAAGCCGTATTTTGCTTACTTATTCAAATCCGATAATTTCCGTATATTTTACAATATTAATATTACTATAGTAGAATTGTAAAATATCAATACAGTTATAGCCAAGTTTTACCATTCGTATAGCTCCTTCTTGACTCAGTCCTACGCCGTGTCCATATCCTTTTCCGTGTAAATATACGGTATCGTTCTTTGTTTCAACGGAAAAATAAGAAGAACGCAGATTAAAATGTTCTCTTATGTTTTTGGTAGGGATGGTGTCGTCGGCAACGACCCATTTGGCAATGCGTTTATCTTGAGTGAAATTCAATACTTCCTCTTGCAATTCAGGGGATTTGTATTTTTCGCCGTATTTATTGATGAAAAAATTGAGCCATTGTTGTTTAGGAATAGATTTTTCCCATAAATAATTTTTAGCTCCTATGCTAAAAGTGTCGACAACAGAAAGCAAATAAGGCACTTGCACTTGCCATATATTTTTGGCGTCTTCCGTCATTCCTCCGCTATTAGAGTGGTAAGCCGTCGAAATCAATTTATTCGTACTATCGACAATGACATCGCTAAACGATTCGAAAGTTCCTCTTAAAATATCAGGCTCAGTGCATTTTCCTCTATACGATTGACAGTGAACGGCATCGCAAAGATTATATCCGTTTTTCAGATGACGATTCAAATTGGCTAAACAATAAGTGCGTGATGCAATTGCTTGAATTTTAAAAAATTCCACATCTTCAGAACTTCCAAATACTTCCGATTGGACAACTCCTGCTACGTATTTTTCTAAATCAATACGATTGATAAAAATCATTTCGTCGCGAGCAATAACGGTTAAATGCTCTTCGTAGGTTCGTTTTCTGTCGATTTGAGGCGAACTTAGCGAAAAAGTGTTGTTGTATTTTTTCCCTATAAATTCGATATGATTATAAATTCCTATTAATTCTATTCCTTTTTCCAATCTGATTTGATTTTTATGAAAAGTAAGTGTAAGAGCTTCGTTAGGCGATAAATCATCAACAAAAACTTTCTGATTATTACACAGTACCATATAAGAACCTGAAACTACTTTGACATTGACCGAGTTAACATCGTATTCGGATAGTACTCTTACTTTTATATTCAAAGAAAAGGCAGTGTAAGTAATTATAAAACAAAATAAAAAAGAAATAAATAGTTTAAAAAATCTCATCGAAAAAAAATTTTATACAACACTTATGGGTTTTTATATAAATTGTAATTAACGTATTTTAAATCTTAATATTATTAAAAAATTAAAATTTCTCTGTTTTCTACCAAATTCCGCTGTTTTTTTAAAAGAACATTCTTACTTCTATTCCTCCTGTATGTATCATCTTAACTTTAGGGGAAATACGTCCTTCGTATGTGAGATTTAGCTGTAAATTTTGAAAAAGATTGGTATTATACATAAGCGTAAACACACCGTTATGTCCGGGTTGCAAAGCATCCAACATTTCGTACGCAATAGAGCCCATGGTTTCGCCTTTAAAAACAATATGATAATAAGAAATTTGAGTGTAAAAGCTGCCTTTTTTAGGCATGCGATAATTAATTTCGGTGCTTACTTTATTAATATACGAACGTTCTATATTTAAGCGATTGTTTTTTTGGCTGTAAGAATATAATAGTTTTACTGTCAGCTTGTTTTGGAATTGGTAGGTAATTATCGGTTCATAGATACGCCCTTTGATTCTGAAATTGCGAGAATTAAAAAAATCGAAATTTCGCAAATAAAAAGATTCATAATAATTAAATGTGAAAATAAAATCTTTAACAAATTGCCAACGTGCTGTCAACTGCCATTCTTCTTTGTTAGAAAACTCAAATCCGTTCACTGTTAGCATTTTATTTTTATTGTTGGAATAAATAGCGTCTACTCCCCAAACGGTGCTGTTTTGATTGAACAAAAAGGCATTTCTGAAGTGCATGAGATTATTCACTAAAGCAGTGTCTACGGTGTTGATATATATAGGATTGACTATTTGTGAAAAACGAGAGGATGTTTGTTTTAATTTGGTTTGAAAAGTTGTTGAGTTGGAAAAACGAGCTATAAATTTTTTAAATCCGTCGGCTTTCGACCATGCGGCTGCGGGATTTAAAAGCAAATTCAATGTCATGCTATTGTTGTAAGTTTTGATATAATCTTTGGATATCAACCACATTCGTATATAATTGGCTTTGTCTTTAAAAACGGCAATTTCAAATTCGTCTAATTCTTCTATGCCGTTTTTATTGTAGTCTATCCATTCGTAAACTCCTTGTCCGTCGGCAACTTTAATGTAATTGTAATTGTGTTTTTGTTCTAATCCTGAGCCTATTTCATAAAAAATACTTGTTTGAATGGTGTTTTTCAAAAAACGCTTTCCGTAATCAATATTGGCTAAAACGGTATTGACAGGTGCTTGTGTAAGGCTTAAACTGTCTTTATAGCTTATGTTTCTGTAGGTAAAATTAAGTCGTAGCGGTTGAGAAGCATTTTTCAGAAAATCAAAACCTATGCTTGCTTCGTGAGCAATAGAGGCAATGTTCATGCTTTGATTAAAAACCGATTTATCGATGCGATTGCTATAATGCAGATGGTAGGCAAAAGCTGCTGCCGTACTGTCGTTGTTTTTCAGAAAAACACCTGCTTCGTTAAAAGCATGGCTTAAAGGCAAAAGCTGATGAGTTGTTTGCTCTTTGAATTGATTAAATTCCATTTCTTCTTTTAAACCTACTTCAATATAGCGAAATTCTTTACTGACAACTTCTTTGTGTTTTATGAAAACCGTCTGATTTTCTTTCGATTGTGTTTGCAGTAGCGAAGCGTCGAGCAACATTTTATAGGATTTTACTCGCATATTTAACAGCAAATGATGTTGTAAGCCTTTCCATTCATTTGTCGGAATTAAAAAGAAATTGCTTGTCCAGCCGACACTTCCGTGATTTTTATGTTTAAAAAGCATTTTTGCTCCTACGTAATGCTCTTCATTTTCCGATAAAGATTGACTTAAATTAAAATTACGTAAAAATTCTACATCTCGATAATTTTCAATGTAATCGAAAAACTTATTTTTACTTTCATAATAAAGTGAAGAATGCATTTGCCATTTGGCTTCTTTCTTTTTCTTGCTTTTCAAATCGCTTGTATTGCTTAACGAAAAAGTAATTCCTAATCCCACATTTTGAGAATTTCCTATTGAGGAAAAAGTATTAATGTCGTTGTTCGATAAAGATGTTTCTAAATGAATAAACGTATTTTTAGGAAGCTCATAATTGACGACCATGCTATACATTTGAACACGCTTAGGGGTTATTAATAAAATTACGGCTTCGTAATCGCCCTGCCGACGATTGCCTATAGGTGCTACCCATGTGTATACTTTTCCATTAGCGGCACTTTGGCTAAGCACATAATTTCCGTTTCCTTCGCCTACGTAGCTGAATCGCAAACGAAAACATGCGCTGTCTTTGTCGGTAGAATACACGAATACGGAATCATAATAAATGCCGTTAACCAAAGTGTCTATTTTTTTGTACATAACTTCTTCCGTATGGAAGGCGGCACTGTCAATAGCGGGAAAATAGGCTTGCTCAATACGATTCCCTATGCTTTGTAAAAAAACTTTATGTTCTTCGGTCATATTAAACTGATTGGATTGATTTTTAAAATCTTGTTCATGGTAAAAATGAAAAGATACATCAAGTTTTTTCTTCTGCATAAATGCACTGACATGCGTAAGACCGCGTATGTAGTTTAAATCCGAATATTCAAATTCGGCAACAATACGCTTGTCTTTTGTAATGAGTTGATTAGCCGTAAATGTTAGTTCGCCCGAATTGTAGTTGATAACATAGTCGGCGTCGTCGCCACGCGTAAGTAGTTTTCCATCAATATAAATACGTTCCGAACCCGATAAAATAATAATAAAATTTTCATTGTTTTCGCCACTCAACAGATAAGGTCCTTGATTGCCTTCTATAGCGACTATGTGCTGACGACGAAAAGTTCCTTTTGCTATTGCACCTAAGGCTTTGACACGATAATTTATCGTGTCGTTTTTTTTAGTAGTCGCTTTAAAATTCATATCGCTCATCAATCCTTGTCCTTTTTTGGTAAAACGCATAAAATGTGTCCCTTCGGAATTGTTTTCGATATCGCCTGCCCATAAAGAAACTTTTTCTTTGTATTTCATTTGAATGAAAATTTTGTCAAATTCTTGAATCTGACGAGTATTTCCTTCCGGCTGAATGGGAATGTTTTTATCGGTAATATTGGCTAAAATGCTTAGATTCTCTGAAAGATAGCCGGATAGTTGTAAATTTAAATTGGATTGTAATGCCATGTCTTGGTTATTGCCAAGCATAATCCTTCTTGATAAACTTCCCGAACTCATTAGATAAGCATCCGATAATTCTAAATATTTATCGTCGGTTTTATCGGCAATCATAAGGGGATTGATGGGTTCGTAGAGATTTTTTTCAATCATACTCACATCTTTATGTTTTATTGCTTGATGCAATGAGTGGGGATAGGTTCTATATGTACAAGTGATGGTTTTACCTATCAAGGTTTGATTTTTTACGATGAGAATTCCTTTTATTTCATTTACTTCATAATCCGAAGCATTAACGCCTTCTACGGTAAAACTGTTAGGAATCAAAGAAAGAGAGTCAATGGTAAGAGTGTCAGAGCTTAATAAAAAACTTTTTTTTTGAAAATTGGAATGAGACTGAGCATAGACTAAATTTACACATAAAAATAAGCCGATGGGATAAAATAATTTATTATTAAAAAATGCACTTATAAGCATGTAAATAATCTATAAATCAATGTAAAGATAGTTGTTCTAATTTTTATTAAATTAGTAAAAATATTGCATAAGAAATTTTTTGTTACAATTAGCTTTTTATTTAAACGTAATTTTTATAGAAAAATTATTGCTTTATAAGCAGCTGATAATTAAACCTGTTTTTATGAGTTGTTTGATTTTGATGATTTTTTGCAAAGGTAGTATTTTTAATCGTCAAATTCATTGCTGAATGTTTTTATTTTACTTTTTTTGATGTTACGGCAATTTGTAGGGGAACGGAAAAGTAAAAAAGGGGATATTTTCTTTTAGAAATTTCATATCAACTTTTTCTCTTATAAATTCTGATTCTTTTGTGTATAATTAAAAAATTTAATGTATCTTTGCTAAACTATTTTTTATGATAAAAGATAGTTAAATGTATTAACAATAAATTCGTTATGTATTGCTTTAAACATCTGTTTTTACGATTTTTTCCTTTTTTTTTCGTATTAATTGCAATCAACGGTAGGGGACAAATAAGCGAAGGCGGTAAACCTTATAGCTTTTCCGACTTTCGGCTTTCCGATGAAATTGTTATGATTAAAATGCCTCAAGTTGATAATTATTTATTATTGCAAGAAGAAAATAAAAGTAAAACCGATGGATTTCAGTTTGGAAAAGAATTTGATGTAGATTTAAATTTAATGAATGCAGGAATATGGACACAATTGGCTAACGGCGACCGATTGTGGCGTTTAGGAATTAGCTCGCAAGGTGCTTATTCTATTAATTTAGTGTTCGACAGGTTTTATCTTCCGGCAACATCCAACTTGTTTATTTATACTAAGAGTAAAGATTATGTATTAGGGGCATTTACCGAAAAAAACAACCTTCCCGAACGTGTTTTTTCTACCACATTATTGCCCGGCGATGAAATAGTTGTTGAATATTATGAGCCTATAGCTGTCAAAGGGCAGGGCGAAATACATCTTTCGACGGTAGTGCATGCTTATAAAGATTTTTTCTTTCAAAAAGGCTATTACGGGAAATCAGGTAGCTGTAATATCAATATTAATTGTTCGGAAGGAATTCCTTATGCCATGGTAAAAAGAGCTGTAGCTTTGATATTAAATGTTTCATCGGCACATTGTACAGGTACTTTAATCAATAATACAGCTAACAATGGTGTTCCTTATTTTTTAACGGCTAATCATTGTGTTATCAATAAGAATTTGGCTAGATTCGTATTTATTTTCGGTTATGAAACTCAATATTGTGATGGGACAAATGGAATGAACGGTTTTTCAATTAATGGCGCCAGTCTTGTTGCAAGTGGTGTTTCTTCCGATTTTGCTCTTCTTAAATTAAGTTCGGCACCTCCTTTATCTTATCTTCCTTATTATGCAGGCTGGAATAGAGTAAATAGTCCTGCTATGTCGGCGGTTGCTATTCATCATCCTTCAGGTGATTATAAAAAAATATCTGTTTGCAACACTCCGTTAGAAAGTAGCAGCTACAGCGAATACACATCCAATACGCATTGGAAAGTAAATAGGTGGTATAAAGGAACAACGGAANGTGGCTCTTCAGGTTCGTCTTTATTCAACACTAAAAAACAAATACTCGGTCAATTAGAGGGAGGAACAGCAAGTTGTACTAACAGAGACGGTTATGATGTTTTTGGAAAACTTTCTTACTCTTGGGATAATGAAGATAATCCTTCGCCCAATAAGCGGTTGAAAGACTGGTTAGACCCTTTAAATACAGGAGCAACCACATTGGAAGGTTACGACCCGACCATACCGAAATATCAATACGATGTAGCGATTACTAAAATAAATTGTCCTACCGATTATATTTGTACTTTCTTTTTACATCCTGAAGTAACAATCGAAAATTTGGGAGAAAATACTTTGCAAAAACTAAGAATTTATTACCAAATAGATGGTTTTGAAGCCGATTACTTTGATTGGACAGGCTCTTTATCTTTTGCTGAAGCTGAAAAAATAACACTTCCTAAACTGGCTATAGCCGATGGAATTTATTCTCTTAGTATATGGACATCACAACCCAATGGGCAAACAGATGAAAATACGGCAAATGATACAATGAAAACGGACTTTGTTTATCAAAGAGGAATTTCTTTTAGGTGGGATGTTAAAACCGATATTTATCCTGATCAAACATCTTGGGTGTTAAAAGATGCTCAAGGGAATATCATTGCTCGAAATGCGGATAATTTGTTCGTTAACACTCGCTATATTGAATCTTTTTGTTTAGACACAGGATGTTATGATTTTGTTATTTATGATAGCAATGGCGATGGCATTAACGGAGAAAATGGAATGGGGGCGGGCTATTATTATGTGTATTTGAATGAACGGCTAATTCTAAGCGGAAGTGAATTTGAGGATAAAGACAGTGTGCGATTTTGCATTGATGAATCTTCGGCAATCAAAGACAGAAAAAATATTCCTTCAATCGCAAAAGTAAACATATTTCCTAATCCTGCTCAAACAACAGTAAATATTTTATGCAATGATGTACTTGATAAAGAAACATTGATTGCTACGGTATTTACCATAGACGGTAAAAAATTGATGGAACACAGAATAAACAAAGAAAATAATATATTGAATTTTTCAACGTTTGAAAATGGAATTTATATCGTTAAAATTAAAGGGAAAAACCATTTTTCCGCACATAAATTAATTATTCAAAGATAAACAATATGACTTTAAATAAACGGCTGATAATCATTGTTTTTTTGTTTTTATTTTTCAATACTGCTTTTACGAGTTTTTCTCAAGAGGTAAAATCTTCGACGAATAAAAGAGCAATTAATTATTATCGCAAAGGAGAAAAAGCAATGGGAGAACGCAATTTCGATAAGGTTATTTCTTATGCTGAAAAGGCTGTTAATGCGGATGATAAATTCATAGAAGCTTATATTATGTTAGCCGACGCTTATTCTTTTTTAAGAAACTGTCAATTATCTTGTACTTATTTTGAAAAAGCTCTAAGCGTTGATCCGGACTTTTCTTATAAATTATATTTTTTTGTTGCTAACGAACACATGCGCTGTGGAAATGTAGATAAAGCCATTGATTTGTTTGAAGAATATTTTGTGAGAGCCAAAGCCGAAGAACAAGAAATTCCACCTACTATTCGTGATAATTATGAATTATGTTTGTTTCGTAGACAATTGATAAAAGATTCGTTGACTATACATCCTCAAAATATGGGAGAAAATATTAATTCTGCTTATTCTGAATATTTACCAAGTTTAACATTAGACGAATTGCGTATTGTTTTTACGGTACTTCGTCCAAGAGATAAAAAAACTGTTTGTGATAATTGTATAGAAGAGGAAGATATTTACTATAGCGAATACGAAAACGGTGAATGGTTATTAAGAACCCCTTTTGATTTAATCAATACACATTTTAATGAAGGAGGACAGTCTATTTCGCCCGATGGAAAATACCTTATATTTACTGCTTGCGAAAGAGATGGAGGATACGGTAGTTGTGATCTTTATTGGTCAAAACGCATAGGAGATACATGGACAAAACCTAAAAACTTTGGTCCGCCGGTCAATACGGAATATTGGGAATCGCAACCGAGTTTTTCTGCCGATGGAAAAACCATCATTTTTACTTCTGCCAGACCGGGAGGAATAGGAGGCTATGATTTATGGTATACAACAATGTTGGGTGAGGGAATTTTCACTAACCCGATTAATATGGGACGACCTATTAATACGGAAGCCGATGAAGATTATCCTTTTTTTCACCCCAATGGAATAACGCTTTATTTTTCTTCAACCGGACATAGAGGAATGGGAGGGAGAGATATTTTTTATAGTAATAAAAATCTGGCTGATGAAACATGGAGCGAACCTGTTAATATAGGTTATCCCATCAATACAATTGACGACGAGATAAGTTTGTTCGTAAATGCAACCGGCAACAAAGCTTTTTTTGCTTCTAATCGTCCCGGCGGATATGGAGGCGAAGACCTATATTGGTTCGAATTACCGGAAAAAATCAGACCAAGAGCGGTTACTTATATGAAAGGAAGAATATTTGATGTTGCCGATAAATTTCCTTTAGAGGCTTTATTTAAAGTAATTGATTTAAAAACAGGGAAGATGGTAGTGTCCTCTACTTCCGACCCAAAAACAGGAGAGTTTTTGATTTGTATACCTACCAATAGTATGTACGCTTTGCATGTCGAACGTTCGAATTATTTATTTTATTCCGAAACATTTGAATTGGAAGGAGAACACTCCGACTTAGATCCTTTTATTAAGGATATTTACTTGAAACGTATTGAGTTGGGCGAAAATGTTGTTTTGAACAATATTTTCTTTGATACCGATAAATGGGAGTTAAAACCCGAATCGGAAGTAGAATTGAAAAAATTAGTTGTTCTTCTAAAAGATAATCCGAACATGAAAATTGAGATAGCAGGGCATACCGATAATATAGGTTCAAGAGAGCATAATCTTACTTTATCTGAAAACAGAGCTAAAGCGGTTTGCGACTATTTGGTCTCTAAAGGAATAAGTAGAGGAAGACTTACTTATAAAGGTTATGGCTTCGATAAACCTATCGGTACTAATGATACCGAAGAAGGAAGAGCGTTGAATCGTAGGACTGAATTTACAATAACGGGATTTTAAGAATAATCGCATATTATTTAAAGAGAGAGAAGTATAAAAAATTATACACGAAAGATTTGCTTTAAAACATGAAATTAATACAATAGTTTTTTAATAAGAACGTTTTAGTTTAAAAATTAGATAATGAGAAGAGTAATATTGTGTTTATGTATAACCTTGTTGAATATAAGTGCCTATAGTCAAGAGATTTTGACAGGATTGCATTCAAACACTCAAATGAATGTTTTTCAAAAACACTTATTCCAATTACAACAAAAAAAAGTACAGTCATTTATTTTTCATTCATCTCTTGCTCTTCCGTTTACAGAAGATTTTTCTACTTCCATAGGTTATCCTGATACCGCTTTATGGATAGATAACTATGCGTTTATTAATCAATCGTTTGCTATTAATGCCCCCTCTTTTGGAGTCGCCACTTTAGATGCGGTAGATCAGTATGGAAAAATATATGAACACGCCGGTCAAACTGCCTTCTCAGCCGATACGCTCACTTCCAAACCCATTCGCTTGGATTCTATTTTTTCTCCATTACCTAAAAGATTAACTCCTTCGGATTCGGTATATTTTAGTTTTTTCTATCAACCGGGAGGAGGATTGGGACAACCATGGAATAGATTGGGAAATGCTCCCGAATCTACCGATTCCTTGGTACTTGAGTTTGGATATTATACGGGAGATACCGTATTGGCTTACTATACATATAGGTTGTATATTGCTGATACATCGTTTTCGATAGGCGATACGATTTTTAGCATGTGTGATCCTTCTTTATTTATAATAGCCGGCATTAATTATAAAGAAGGAGACAGTATTTATCTGCCTTGCGATTCTGTGCTTGCATTAGAAAGTAAATGGAAACATGTTTGGTCTTCGGCGGGAATGACAATGGAGGCGTTTATAGAAAATTATAGCTTGGATACCAATAAATTACTTTTTCGACAAGTGATGATTCCTATTACTGATTCAGTGTTTTTTAATAAAGGATTTCAGTTTCGATTTCGTAATTATGCCTCTTTGGAATACAACGAAAACAACCCTACTTGGGCAAGCAATGTTGATTTTTGGAATATAGACTATGTACGATTGGACAGAGCACGTACTATCAATGATACGGTAATTGATGATGTGGCTTTTTCGAAAAATCCGGGAAGTGTTTTGGCTAATTATCAAGCGATGCCATGGAGTCAGTTTAAAAATAATCAAGGCAAGGAGTTGGTCAAAAAGTTAAAAGTTAAATTGTCTAATTTATCTGAAGTAGAAAAAAACACATCTTATCGTTATGTTGTTACCGATGATAAAGACCAAGCGATAGGAAATTATGACGGAGGCTCTTATAATATATCACCCGTATATTCTCATGGTTTTCAGACATATAATCCTCATTCTTCCCCTGATTACACGACTAATTTTCCTGCTAATAACAATGACAGTGCTTTGTTTAAAATAGTTCATATATTCAAAGAAGCAGGAAGTGGAGATAAAAACCAAAAAAACGACACTATTGTTTTTGAACAAAAGTTTTATAATTATTTTGCTTATGATGATGGAACTCCGGAATCGGGTTATACGGTTATCAATGCTTATTCTGACAGAACGGCAATGGCAATGGGATTTAAATTGCATCAAGACGATACTTTAAGAGCTATAGCAATGTATATCAATCATGTGTTGAATAATGAAAATGATTTTCAATTTACATTAAGCGTATGGGCTGACAGCAGTAATTATCCGGGAAAACTTATTTATCATAAGGTAATTAATCAAGAATACAGTAACGAATTATACGGACTTCAACATTATTATTTATCGGAACCTGTTCCGATTTCCGGAAAATTTTACATCGGTTATCAAATTGAAACTAAAAACTATTTAAATGTAGGCTTTGACCAAAACTGCAATGCTTCTGAACATGTGTATTATAAAACGGGCAAGTATTGGGAAAAAAGTTTTTTGGCGGGAATACCAATGCTGCGACCTTATATTGGGAATGCATGGGAACCGGTAGCAATCAATGATATAGAAGAAACGAGGTTAGATGTACGGATATATCCTAATCCTGCAAATGATAAAATACAAATTAATTTGTCGGATCCAATGCAAGGCAATGATTTACGGATAGAAATTTATAGCCTAAATGGACAAAAAGTATACAATGGAAATTTCACAAACAATATAGATGTGTCAAATTTGAAATCAGGGTTTTATATATTAAAAACTCATAATACGAAAACCAAAGAGATACGTCATTTTAAATTTATTATTCAACGTTAAAACACTGTAGAGCTTATGTTAAATATTATACTTTTTGGACCTCCCGGTTCAGGGAAAGGAACACAATCAAAATTATTATTACAAAAATATAATTTAGAATATATTTCTATAGGAGAAATATTACGAGAACAAATTGCTAATAAAACTCCTATAGGAAAAGAAGTAAAAGCACTTATCGATAAAGGAAATTTGGTTCCCGATGAATTAGTAGTAGAACTTTTAGAGGAAAAATTAAAAGAAAATAAAGATGTCAGTGGTTTTTTATTCGATGGTTTTCCTCGCACATTGGTGCAAGCCTATATCTTAGAAGGACTTTTATTAAAATTAAACACTTCGTTAAATACTGTTATTTCGTTAGAAGTAGATAGCGACGAATTGACAAAACGTTTACTAAACAGAGCACATATCGAAGGACGAAGCGATGACAATAAAAGAGTGATAGAGGAACGTTTTCGCGAATACAATCAAAAAACCTTGCCTGTTATTGAGTTTTATAAAAGCAGAAATATGTTTACGTCTATCAATGGAATGGGAACACAAAACGAGGTGTTTGCACGTGTAGAAAACGTAATTGACAGCGTAGTTAAAAAAGTATCGTATAATGTAGTATTAATAGGACGCCCCGGAGCAGGAAAAGGAACTCAAGGAGAAATCTTTGCTAAAAAACACAATTTTCATTATATCTCTACGGGAGAGCTTCTACTAGCTGAAATAAATAAAAATTCGGCTATAGGAAAAACCGTAAAATCTTTGTATTCAAATGGAATTAGTGTTCCTGACGAGTTGATAATTAAGTTGGTAGAAGAAGAAATGGCAAAACACAATAAAAATAGAGGCTATATTTTTAAAGGTTTTCCACGCACTCTCATTCAAACTTATATATTAGAAGGAATGTTGCGAAGAATGAACAATTCTATTTCTTTGGTAGTGTATTTAGATGTTCCTATGTTGCACTGTTTTAAGCGATTATCAAGGCGTGCTCAAACCGACGATGCTCGTCCTTACGATTTAACAACCGACTTGATTATAGGACGAATGGAAGAATTTGAAACAAAAATCAATCCTGTTATAAAATATTTTAAAAGTAAAAATAAATTAGTCCGCCTTAACGGATTAGGAACTCAAGAAGAAATCGCTGAACAATTAGATGAAATTTTAGTTAATTCATTGAAAAAAATCATTTAAGATTAAGAGTTTTTAAAACAAAACACAATAAAGAATGTTATATAAATAAGATTGATAATAATAAAAATGAAAGAAGTAAGCGATTTTTCAGTTCAAAAAATAGAGCATTATCAAGACAATGATTTCATGCTTTATGTCAATCCTATTAATAAAAAACTCAATCAAGGGAAACCCGGTCAATTTGTCAATATTTTGGTAGAAGGCTCGCCGACAACCATGTTAAGACGTCCCATATCCATTTGCGATGTCAATGCAGAAACAAATACATTATTGTTGTATATTAAACAAGTAGGCGACGGAACACGTCAATTAGCTCAACTCAAAAAAGGCGATAACATCAACATCGTTTATCCTCTTGGAAATGGATTCACGACCGATAATGTTAAAAATCCTTTACTCGTTGGTGGCGGAACAGGCATAGCACCTATGATTTATTTAAGCAAAGAATTGAATAAGAAAGGAATTAAACCTCATGTCTTATTAGGAGCCAGAACATCACAGGCATTGAGTTTAAAAAACATGTTTTCATCTATTGCTCATCTACATATTACTACCGACGATGGCAGCGAAGGAACAAAAGGAGTAGTTATAAATCATCTTATTTTTAAAGAAATAACTACTTTTGATTATATATACACTTGCGGTCCGAATGCAATGATGCAAGCAGTGGCAAGTATAGCACAAAAAAACAATATTCCATGTGAAGTTTCGTTGGAAAATACGATGGCATGTGGAATAGGAGTTTGTCTTTGTTGTGTAACATCAACAACGACAGGTAATCGTTGTGTATGCACCGAAGGACCGGTTTTTTTAAGTACGGAATTAACGAATTTTTTAATAAATTAAATTACTAGTATTATGTTAACAACACTTTTGATTATTTTAGGTATTATTGTTTTATTGGTTATTTGGATTATAGCCATTTACAATGGAATGGTAAAAATGAGAAACACTGTCGATAAAGAATGGCGAAATATCGATGTACAGTTAGAACGTCGTTATGATTTAATTCCCAATCTAATAGAGACAGTAAAAGGTTATGCAAAACACGAACAAGAAACTTTTGCTCGCATCACTGAGTATCGTTCTGCAGCTATGGGAGCAAAAACGGTATCTGAAAAAGCTGCGGCTAACGGACAATTATCAAGTGCTTTATCGGGCTTAAGAGTTCAGTTGGAAGCTTATCCCGATTTAAAAGCAAATACGAACTTCTTGAATTTACAAGAAGAGTTAGCTTCTACCGAAAACAAAATTTCTTTTTCGAGAAGTATTTATAACGAAGTTGTTACTAATTATAACAATAAAATACAAATATTCCCCAATAATATATTTGCCGGAATGTTTAATTTTAAAAACAGAGACTTATTTGAAATTAGTACTCAAGAAGCAAAATCTGCACCCAAAGTATCGTTTTAAAACACAATCATTATGTATGATTTAATTAAAAATAACCAACGAAAATCGTGGCTTGTTTTTATCGGCATGGGATTATTGCTGATAAGTTTAGGCGGAATTCTTGGTTATGTCTTTATGCCTTATGATTATCAGGGCGTTATTACGGGGGTTTTTATTGCCATTATTATTTGGGTCATACAAACTTTCATTGCATTTTTAGGTGGCGACAAGATTATTTTAAACATGGCAAATGCAAAAGCAATTTCGTATGATGATGATAGAGAGCTTTATAATATAGTTGAAGAGTTATCAATAGCAAGCGGATTGCCTATGCCAAAAGTTTACGTAATCGAAACACCTGCTATGAATGCTTTTGCTACGGGAATGAATCCGAAAAAAAGTATTGTAGCTATTACTACAGGTTTACGCGAACGATTGACTCGTCAAGAGATACAAGCAGTGATGGCACACGAAATGTCTCATATTTATAATCGAGATGTTAGATTTATGACTTTTGCTAGTATTATGTTGGGAACAATAGTTATTATTTCGGAAATAGCTTTACGTTCTATGGTTTGGGGTGGAGGCAGTAGCAGTAGGAGTTCCGGTAGCAGTTCGGGAGGAAAAGGCGGAGGCGGAGGAATTGCACAGATTTTAGTGCTTGTAGTGGTAGTAGCTTTAGCGATATTGGCACCGATATTGGCTCGTATGTTTTATTTTTCTTTATCACGTAAAAGAGAGTACCTTGCCGATGCTACTTCTGTTAATTTTACCCGCGATCCGGTGAGCTTAGCCAATGCTTTGGAAAAAATATCGGGCGATAATGTTGTTTTTGATCCGGGAAAAATGACTGCTGCAATGTGTATTAATAAACCACGAGTAAAAGAGCATAAAGAAAACTTAACGTCAACACATCCCCCTATTCAAAAACGCATAGCTATTTTAAGAGCTATGTCAATGGGAACGGACTATAATACGTATACAAAAGTATATGCAAGTATTATGGGAAAAGACGATTTGCCAAAAAGTAAAAAATAAATAGTGGTTTTTCAATTACCTGAAGAAATTGTTTTCCCAAAACCCGAATTAGCAGACCCTGACGGTTTGCTTGCTATTGGAGGCGATTTGTCGCCACAACGCTTATTGACAGCTTATTCTATAGGAATATTTCCTTGGTCTTCTGAAGGAGAACCTATTCTATGGTGGTCTTTGCCTCAACGTTTGATACTATTTCCCGATAACGCAAAATTTTCTAAAAGTTTATTACAACGTATTAAGAAGCAAGAATTTGAAATACGCGTAGATACTAATTTTCAGAAAGTAATAGAAAATTGTGCTTCCGTGAATCGTAAAAATCAAAAAAGAGGAACGTGGATAACTTCCGATATGATTGATGCTTATATTCATTTGCATGAATTGGGTTTTGCGCATTCTTTTGAAACTTATAAAAATAACGAATTGGTCGGGGGACTTTATGGCTTATCATTGGGCAAAATGTTTGCCGGCGAATCGATGTTTTATTTGCAGAGAGACGCTTCTAAAGTAGCTTATTATTATTTACTGCAATTTGCTCTTAGACATCAGTTTCACTTTATCGACTGTCAGCAAGTTACCTCTCATATGAAAAGTTTTGGTGCAAGTGTTGTAAAAAGGCGTACATTTCAAAAATTATTGGAAAAAAGTCTTATGTTTCAAACCATGATAGGGAAATGGGAGTTATGAAAAAAAAAACGAATACTGTCGTTTCCTGAAAAAAAGTTGACGTAAATGTTAAAATGGGGAAATAAAGTCTTTAAAGCTTAGTCCCTCTTGGTCTTTTTCGGAAACAATGGGGTTGGAAGTATTCCAATTGATATTCAAATCTTTATCATTCCACAGCAAGGTGGCTTCGGCGTTTTTATTGTAGTAATTGTTTACTTTATAATGTAAGATGGTATGGTCTTCCAATGCGACAAATCCATGAGCAAAACCTTCCGGTATCCAAAACATGGTGTTTTCTTTTGCGTTTAATTCTATCATTACGTGTTTGCCGTAAAAGGGAGATGATTTCCTAATATCAACGGCAACATCTAAAGCCGAACCGACAACGACGCGTACTAATTTTCCTTGAGCAAAAGGAGGTTGTTGAAAATGCAATCCTCTCACTACGTTTTTATGAGATATTGATTGATTGTCTTGTACAAAATCGGCATAAAAGTCTTTTGTTTCCAATGTTTTTTTATTATAGGATTCAAAAAACGAACCTCTATTATCCCTAAAAACAGTGGGTTGAATTATTAATAAATCAGGAATTTCGGTAGGGATGATTTTCATTGTTGTTATTTATTAATAATTCTTCTTATTCTTCGATAAAATCGAATTTTTTCTAATTTTTGAAGCAAAGAAGATTTTTTCGGACTATCATCATAAGTTTCACCGTAGCTATATCCATAAGAACCGTAAGAGCCGTAACCGCCATAATAATAATTGCTGTATCTATATCTACCATAGGTATATCCATAACCTTTATTGCCGGTTGACGATAGATTAAAATCGTTTAATACAAAAGATAAATTATTGACGTTGCAATTTTTCTTTAAATTTTCCATCGAATGAATAAATGGACGATAGGAATACATTGACCGTAATATATAGATAGGATAATCGGCTAATTGTAGTGTAGTCATAGCGTCGGCTAAAATACCGATTGGAGGATTATCAATAACGATATAATCAAAATGATTTTTTAATTCGTTTAGTAAAGACACCATTCTTTTTGATAAAATTAATTCAGAGGGATTGGGAGGAATATTTCCTACAGTAATAAAAAGAAGATTTTTTAATCTACTTTCTTTGATACACTCTTGCCATGTATGTGTTCCTGCCAAAATATTACTCATTCCTTTGGTGTTTGTTACAGAACCTTCAGCACTATTAAATGCTTTGTGAATTTTAGGTTTTCTCATATCTAAATCCAATACTATTACTTTTTTCCCTGAGAAAGCAATGATAGCAGCAAGATTGATTGCTACAAAGGTTTTTCCTTCGCTGGGAATAGTAGAGGTGATAGATATGATTTTTGGACCTTCTTCATTATTGATAAATTGTAGATTGGTTCGTAATTTACGCATAGCCTCTGCGATAGCTGACTTTGGATGTTTATCTACAACCATTAGAGATGTTTCTAAGTGTTTGTTTGTGTACGAAGGAACTATGCCTAAAAAGGGTATTTCCGTATAATTAATAATATCTTGCGGGTCATGTATTTCGTTGAAAAATAGATATTTTAAAAATAAAAATCCAAAACCAATACCTAAAGCAATGATAATAGTAATCAAAAAAGTCATGTTGCGTTTAGGAAAAATCGGCGAGAGAGCAGAGCTTGCGTTTTCTAATACGATATAAGGAGATGTTACACCTGCTCGAATAATGGAATGTGAAATTTTAGCTTCTAACAATTTATTATAAGAAATTCGACTTACTTCTGTTAAGTTTTGTAATTTCTTAAGTTCCATCATTGTCGAATAATCTTGTTGTGTGTATAATGAGCCTTGATACAAATTGATATTTTCGATAAGCTTGGTTTTATCTTTCAGTAAATTGTCTAATGTAACTTTTACTGCTTCTTGTATTAATTTTTTCTGCGTTTCGATACGAGAATCTATTTGTTTGATTTTTCCACTATTAAGTGTATAATTATACAAAAGTGTTTCTTTTTCTATTAGTAAAGCTTGTAAGTTTTCGAGGGTTGCATTGAGGGATTTTTGAAAATCGCTACCGATTATTTGTGCTAATAAAAAATAAATATCAATATCTTCCCCTTCTAAATCCTTTTTTAAGGTGGTTAAAATATTGTTCAACACACGTTCATTTTGTTCAATAACAGCTAATTCTTCTTCTGCTTTTTCTAACTCAGGTTGAATTTTCTCAATGTTTAAAAGATAAAGCTCTATTTGGTCAATGTTGTTTTCTTTTTTATAGTCGTCTAATGCTTTTTCGCTACGATGCACTTCTTCTTCCCAGAAAATCAATTGTTCATCAATGTATTTCAAAATGTTTGTATAGCTTTCCTGTTCTTTTTCCAAATAAAATTTTTGAAATTCTCTTGTAATAGCATTGACAATAATACTTGCTTTGTTAGGACAAGTGTGTTTGAGAGTAATCGTAAAACTTCCCGATTCTTCAGGATCCGGAACAACACTTAGGCTGCGGATGTATTTTTTATTTTTTGATACAGTATCAGGAACGACAATATAATAAGATTGAGCGATTAAATTTTGATAAGGTTCATTTATTGTTAATTGAAATTGAATGTCGGGAGTAGTATAAATAGTATTAGGTTTAAAATTAAAAGAATATTTAAAAGTTTTATCATTTAATTCATAGCTAATTTCTCCTTTTTTTTCTTTTAAAAAAGCAATGTCAATGGGTTTATTGTGTAATTGTGGATGCAATGAATTGATTTTTATTTCAAAAGGTCTATCAGGGAACATTTCTACTTCTCTAATGATTTTTTTGCGATGATAATCAATATCTAAGGGAAGACTATCTAAAACTTTATTTAAAAATATGGGGGAAGTAATAAAATTTACACTTTTTAAAGTGCTGTTTTCTCCTGTATTTCTTGTAATAACTCCACTAAAAGCTCTTTTTAAAATGTCTTCGTTGTTGTTTTTATCTTCCTGAATGACAGCTTTTGCTTGATAAACACTGGGTGTAAAGCGTAAATAAAGAAAAGAAATCGTAAGAGCAATAAGTAGTAGAGCCGGTAATACATACCAATATCTTTTTAAAACAATAAAAATTATTTTAAAATTTATCTCTTCGTTATTTATATTTGAAATTTGCTTTTTCATGAATATTTATCTCATAAATAATTGTAAAACCAATAGAATGGTATTCGTTAAAGAAAGATAAGGGTTAAATTCTTTCATAAATTGAGTAAGTACTTTTGCCGGTTCTACGTAAATTATGTCGTTAGCTTGTAATACCAAATCTGCCTTTTTAAGTCCGTCAACTGATGATAAATCAATTTGATAAATTGTAGGATTTTTTAAATCTCCTCTTATCAGTTTGATTTTGTAGGCTTTCCCATCATGAATTCCACCTGCTAATGCCAAGGCTTCGATTAAGGTAGTATTATTATTTACTAAATTAATTACTTTTGCCGTGCCGCCACTTCCTCCCGGAAAAACGGTAACTCTTTTATTCATTACTTGTAGCTTAACCATTGGATTGTTAAGATATTGAGAGTATTTCTCCTCTAAGAAAATCGTTGCTTCACGTAATGTCATGCTGTCTATTTTCACATAGCCGAGGTAAGGAAGTTTAATCAATCCGTCGTATTCTACTAAAAATTCAATTCCCGTATTGGGATTCGTAGAGGTAGTCATAGTGCGGACATCAGCCATTGAAAACATGTCTAAAAAATCTTCTCCGTTTTGATAGTAAACATTGATTTTTAGAACATCATTGGGGGCAATTTTATATTCTTGCGGCTCTTTTTCTTGTGGAAATGTTGATAATTGTTCTTTTGAAGTTACTTTTAACATACGTGATGGCAAAAAAACTTTGCACGATGATAAGAGCATTGATAGCAAAAGAAAATAAAAAATGTATTTTTTCATGCGTCTTTTTTTTCTAATTTTTTAGATAAAGAAATTTTAATAATAGATAAAATCATGTATGTCAATATAATAAACGGAACAGCTTTAAAATAAAAACAAATTAACAATAATATACTTAAACATATGAGTATATAACGGAAAAGATTGTCTTTTAGTTTCAAATTTTTAAATTTTAATGAAAATAAGGGAAGATTGGAAACCATAAGATAACATAATGCAATTATTACAGTGCTAATGATAATGATAGAATAATGAAAAAACGGGAAAAAAGGCAATGATATCAATACAAATGCGGCTGCCGGAGTAGGTAATCCTCTAAAGTTCTCGCTTTGTTGTGTATCAATGTTGAATTTTGCTAAACGATAGGCTGCAAAACACACATAAAGTAAAGGGAACAATAAAAATAAAAAATTCACTCCAAACAATTCATTTGTTTGAAAATTAATGTTTTGCTGATAAAGTCGATAAATGATAATAGCGGGTGCTACTCCAAAAGAGACGACATCGGCAAGCGAGTCCAATTCTTTGCCTATAGTTGATTTTACACGGAGTAAGCGTGCTGCCAAACCGTCAAAAAAATCGAAAAAAGATGCCAATACAACCATCATAGCGGCGATAGCTAATTTATTATTTTGGAGTGCAATGACAATAGCTGTAACTCCTGCGGATAAATTAAGTAAAGTAATAATATTAGGTATCTGTTTTTTCATTAATCGAATAAAGAATTATTAATGATATCGGTTCTTTTGATATTTAAATGAGAATAAGCTAAATCGGTAGCTTCTCTACCTCTTGGGGTACGAACAAGAAATCCTTCTTGTATTAAAAAGGGTTCGTACACTTCTTCGATAGTGCCGGCATCTTCGGCTACAGCCGTTGCAATAGTGGAAATGCCTACCGGTCCACCTTTAAACTTTTGAATAATGGTCAACAAAATTTTATTGTCCATTTCATCAAGTCCATACATGTCTACGTTTAAGGCTGCTAATCCGTATTTGGCTATTTCTAAGTCAATCATTCCTTTGCCTTTTATTTGAGCAAAGTCTCTGATTCTTCTTAATAAAAGATTGGCTATACGAGGTGTTCCTCGGCTACGTCGTGCAATTTCGTGAGCAGCACTTTCATCAATTTCTATTTTTAAAATCGTTGCCGAGCGTGCAATGATTTTTTCCAAAGTAGAAGTTTCGTAGTAATTAAGACGTAAATTAATGCCGAAGCGAGAACGTAAAGGTGCTGTTAACAATCCTGAACGGGTAGTAGCACCCACTAATGTAAATTGGTTTAATCCGATTTGCACATTGCGGGCATTGGGTCCCGATTCTATCAAAATGTCGATTTTATAATCTTCCATTGCAGAATAGAGATACTCTTCGACGACCGGCGATAGCCGATGAATTTCGTCAATAAACAACACATCATTGGTTTCTAAATTGGTAAGTAATCCTGCTAAATCACCGGGTTTATCAATAACAGGACCCGAAGTAACGCGTACATTGACGCCCATTTCGTTAGCAATGATATGAGATAAAGTAGTTTTTCCAAGTCCCGGAGGTCCATGTAATAGCACATGGTCTAAAGATTCGCCTCTTTGCTTGGCTGCATGTACAAAAATTTTTAAATTTTCAACCACTTTTTCTTGTCCGAAAAACTCTCGAAAATCGGAAGGACGTATTACCTTTTCTATTTCTTTATCAGAAAGATTGAGATTGTCGGAAGAAGGATTTAAATGCGGATTTAACATAATTTTTATACCAATATTTATATCCTTGCAAAAATAAAATAAAAAGCAATACAAACAAGCGATTATTGTGAATTTTATTTTTTACAAACTTGTACATTATATTTTATTATTAATTGAAACAAATAAAAGTATATTTTTGCATACGAGAAAGGAAAAAGGATTGCAAAAATTTTTGTCGATTAGTAATAAAAAAATATTTTCAATATATTGTTCAGACTAAATGTATTTTTATATACATTTGTAAAAAAATAAAAAATATTAATTAAATTTAAAAAAAATGAATAAAATGCTTAAAAATCACTCGAAAAGAATAATGAAAAATGGAGTATTAGTGCTTAATTTTGCGGTTGTAATGCTATTAATAAGTTGCAACAAATACGATAAAATACCTGTGGTAGGTAAATGGGAATGCGATATTAAAGAATTAAGAGGCTTAGCTGTCGATTCTTGTAAAGAGACTTTACTGTTTAATTCAGGAGCTGATTATACTTATGTTCAAGATTTTTTTGAACGCAAAGACGGAAAATGGGATAAATGGCAAGTGAAAGGAAATTTTGAAAGAAAGCACAATAAAATTACTTTTTCCAATAGAGTAAAAGATGGGACGCATCCGCAAGCCGACATTACTTATAAATATGAATTAATAGAAAATCAAACGCTGACACTTATCATAGAAGGCGAAGGCTATCCTGATGATAGAAAGGTTTATAAAAGAATAAATTAAGAAATAAAAAATAAATAACAATGCAAGGATTTTACAGAAAGAAGAGGTAAAATCCTTTTTTATTTTAGATAAGAGGATAAATAATGTGCCGTATATCCTTTTCCTTTTTTTACGATGTCTTCGGGAGTTCCTTCTGCAATAATTTTTCCCCCTTTGCTTCCACCTTCGGGACCTAAATCAATTACCCAATCGGCAACTTTTATGACGTCCATATTATGTTCAATCACAATAATAGTATTCCCTTTGTCTACCAATTGATTTAGCACGTCTAATAGCATCCTTATATCTTCAAAATGCAGTCCTGTAGTTGGTTCGTCTAAAATATAAAGAGTTTTCCCCGTATCTTTTTTACATAATTCGGCAGAAAGTTTTATGCGTTGTGCTTCTCCGCCCGAAAGTGTGGTAGAGGCTTGTCCTAAACTTAAATAACCTAAGCCTACTTTTTCCATTATTTCTAATTTGGAACGAATAGCAGGAATACCCTCAAAAAAGGCAATGGAGTCGCTAATGTTCATTTCTAATATATCGCTGATAGACTTTCCTTTATATCGAATTTCAAGCGTTTCACGATTATAACGTTTTTCATTGCATGTTTCGCAATGTACGTACACATCGGGCAAAAAACTCATCTCGATGGTGCGGACACCACTTCCTCGACACACATCGCATCGTCCGCCTTTTACGTTAAAAGAAAAACGTCCTGCTTGATAGTTGCGAATTTTAGATTCCGGCAAAGAAGCGTATAATTTTCTTATATCGTCGAAAACGCCAATATAAGTTACAGGATTGGAACGCGGAGTGCGACCTATAGGTTGTTGGTTGATTTCCATAACTTTATCCACATTTTCTAATCCTGTAATTTCTTTATAACAAAGAGGTTTTTTTTCGGAACGATAAATATGCTTATTTAAAATAGGATAGAGTGTAGCATTGACAAGCGAAGATTTTCCGCTTCCCGAAACTCCCGTTACACAAATTAGTTTTCCTAAAGGAAAATTGACGGTAATGTTTTTCAAATTATGACCGCTTGCTCCTTTTAGTGTAATCGTATTTCCTGTCCCTTTGCGTCGTTTAGCAGGAACTTGGATTATTTTTCTTCCTGTCAGATAATCGGCAGTGAGTGAATCGGAAGTTAAAATATCTTTGTAACTTCCTTTTGCTACCACATAGCCGCCTCCGTTGCCGGCATGTGGACCCATATCTACAATGAAGTCAGCGTTTTTCATCGTATCCAAATCATGCTCAACTACAATCACTGAATTGCCTGCATCGCGAAGGTTTTTTAATGATGAGATAAGTCGTTGATTGTCGCGTTGATGAAGACCTATGCTTGGTTCATCTAAAATATACAACACATTGACAAGTTGAGAGCCGATTTGTGTTGCCAATCGGATGCGTTGTGCTTCTCCTCCCGATAGACTTTGAGACGAACGGTTTAGGCTTAAATAATCAATTCCTAAATTGAGAAGAAACTGTAGCCTTGTTTTAATTTCACGAACAATTTCGTGAGCAATAATTTGTTTTTTTTCGTCTAAATAATCGTTAATGTGTTGAATCCATTCATTTAAAACACTTATATCCCACGATGATAATTCTGCTATGTTTTTTCCGCCGATTAAGAAATACAAAACTTCTTTTTTTAATCGGCTTCCGTTGCATACATCGCAAGTTTTGGTGTGCATAAACTGTTGTGCCCATTTACGAATATTGGCAGGTGCATCTTCTGTGTTTTGTGCAAGTATAAAATTAATAATTCCCTCATAATTATTTGAATAGGTATAAGTATTAGAGGTATCATTTTTAATCATAATGGGTTTGTCGCTACCGTAAAAAATTACATTTAAAGCCTCTTCCGGAATTTGTTCGATAGGGGTGTCGAGGGTAAAATGGTATTGCATGGCAATTCCTTCAATTTGTTTAAATATCCAATTGGCTTTATAAACGCCTATAGGAATAATGCCTCCATTGCGAATTGATTTGCGAGGGTCGCTTATTTTATTAATGTCCGTTTCAGTAATCTCTCCCAATCCATTGCAGTGAGGACAAGAACCATAAGGTGAATTAAACGAGAATGTATTGGGTTCCGGTTCGGGATAAGAAATGCCTGTTGTAGGACACATCAGAAAACGACTATATATTTTAGGAACAGCTTGTTTGTCTTCTAATACCATTAGAATGCCTTTGCCGTATTTCATGGCTACTTCAATGGATTTCATTAAGCGATTGTGATTGCTTCCTTTAACGACTAAACTATCAACAACAACTTCTATATCGTGGGTTTTATAACGATCAACTTGCATGCGATATGTAATTTCTTTGATTTCGCCGTCAATACGAGCTTGGATAAAACCCCATTTGAGTATTTGTTGAAAAACTTCTCTATAATGTCCTTTCCTTCCTCTGATAATAGGAGCTAAAATGTAAATAATTTTGTTATTATAATTCTTTTCAATAAGTTCGCTTATTTGTTTTTCGCTATAGCGAATCATGGGTTCTTTGGTATTGTAAGAATAGGCAGTAGAAACTCGTGCATACAATAGACGCAAGAAATCATAAATTTCGGTAATGGTTCCTACCGTTGAACGCGGACTACGATTCACTGTTTTTTGTTCAATAGAAATAACAGGACTTAAGCCGGTTATTTTATCTACCTCAGGACGAGCCATTTCGCCTATAAAACGTCGTGCATAAGAAGAAAATGTTTCCATATAGCGTCTTTGACCTTCGGCATAAATAGTGTCGAAGGCAAGAGAAGATTTTCCCGAACCCGATAAGCCTGTGATGACAACAAATTGATTGCGTGGAATAATTAAATTAATATTCTTTAAATTGTTTTTTTTCGCTCCCCAAATTTCTAAATTCTCTTCTCTTATTGACATTTTTTTCAGTATAGCAGATACAATTTAAATTAAAAAACTCTATATGGTATTGATTTATTATAAATAATACAAATATTAATTGAATTACAAAAATAGAAAAAAAACAGATAAAGCAATCTATGTTTAAGTATCTTTATAAAAGCCATTGTTGTAAACTAAGTGAATTTTTGGAAAACAAAAAAGAAGTACTTGACAATAAAGAGACAAAAATTCCAATAATTCTTAGAAAAAGAGAAATAAATCCTGTAGCAATCAATAAATTACGTAGCATTATAGAAAACTAATAATAGCAATAATCAAACAAAAATACACACAAATATTACGAGCCAAATACCATCTTATCATAAACTGATCGATTCCTGCTTTTTCGATAGCATTCCATTGTTCCATAGGTCCCATCCAAAATCGTTTACGGTATTTTTTTTCAGGATGTAAAACGTATTGGAACAGTAAGTAAAACAATAGAATAGAAAAGGGGAGTAGACAAAAAACGAATCCGTAATAAGGGTTAAGATATTCTTTAATAATGCCGTAGGTTAAAATAAGATAAGGAAATATGCTTAGCAAAAAAGCAGCAGCCAACATTAATGATTGTTTTTTCAGCACTACAGCTAAAGTTCTTTTTCTTATACTTTTATCAGCTTCGATATCCATTATAGAATGAGAAAATAAAATATTGCATACTAAACTTCCTATTATCAAAGAAACAATCAATATAGCTGGTGAAAAAGAACCGCTTGCTGAAAAATATACTCCTAACATGAGCAATGGACCAAAAATAAAACCTATGATAATTTCCCCTAAACCGTGATAACTCAAAGAAAATGGGAAACCTGCATAAGAAATACTGAAAAATCCCGTAATAAACACAAAATAAAGTATAATGATTCCTCTATAAGCAAAAATAATACCGGCACATATACTTCCTAATAAAAATAAAAGAAGAATGGCTTTTATTAATTGTTTTTTTGTAACAGAGTTAGTTATTAGGTAGTTACACTTTCCTTTTCGAATAGGAGATACGGTCGGAAGATTTTGTTGGGATATGAGTACTTTGTTTTTACGATAGTCAAAGTAATCGTCAGTCAGATTAGCAGCTAAATGTACGAAAGCTACTCCAATAAATGCAATAATAGCAAGTTGCCATGAAAATGAATCGGTTTGCATTGCCATGCAAATTGCCAATAAAGCAGGCAACAGGCTTTGAGGCAATGCTATATAGCGTGCATTGTGTAACCAAAATCGTATTGTTCTTATCATAAAAAATAAAAGCACCATTAGTTTTCACTAATGAAGCTTTATTAAGTGAACTAAATGCAGCCTATTTACAATCAAGTCCAGTTTTTACACCATTTACTTCTACAATGGTTGACATTTCTGAACATTTTTTTAAGTCTTCAGGTAATTCATATTCTGTTTTTTCGCCTGCAAAGCCTCCTACATAAGGAGTACAGATACATGTTTTTTACAAGCACTGAAACTGATTACTGTTGCTATTGCAGCTGCAATTAAAACTAATTTTTTCATATTCGATTACTGTTTAAATTAATGATTATTTATGTTTATTTAATGATTGCAAAATTACACTTTTTATTGTAAAAAGCCAAAAAAAATATGATATTTTTTTTATTTATCATTTAATCAGTTGGCTAAAATGTGAAAATAAACTTTATCTAAGATTATTA
>JGI24711J26586_10000145_pt1 | contig 50129 bp, 42 predicted proteins | sample BioPla3DNA1_FD_26586 | JGI IMG/M metagenome (IMG submission 26586)
CCTATCATCTTAGGATTGTTGAAAAATCAAGAATTCGAGGCACATAATATCGCCTTCCATCTTTATAAATCGGGTCTGACTACAGAACAGGTGGGCGAGGTTTTTGGAGAGATCTACGGATCCCATTATAGCACAAGCCAAATTAGTCGTATGTTTGAAAGAGCTCGAGGAGAGGTTTCAGAGTGGTTGAATCGTCCATTAAATGATTATTATCCAATTATTTATGGTGATGCTGTTTTTATTCCTACTCGTAGAGGTGATAGTGTTAGTAAAGAAGCCTACTTTACAGTCTTAGGAGTTCGTCCTGATCGTACTCGAGAGGTTTTAGGAATTTACAACTATCCAACAGAGAGCTGTAATCATTGGGCAGCAATTTTTGAGAGTTTGAAGGGGCGAGGTGTACGAGAGATTGGACTATTTGTCTCAGATAGCTTACCTGGTATTGAAGATAGTGTTGCTAAACACTTTAGCCAAACTTCAATTCAATTGTGTATTGTTCATTTACAAAGAACACTACTAAAAGAGGTTAAACCCAAGCATAAAGGAGAACTATCAGAGGACTTCAAAGAAGTTTTTTATCGCAATGATAGTGGTGATAGCATTGAAGCTGCAAAGGTGCGATTTGCTGCTCTTTGCGACAAATGGGCTAAACAATACTCCTACTTTAGGGGACGTAAAACTAATGAAAGAAACGACTACTATTTTACCTATTTGCAGTACGACTATCGTATCAGATCGATGATTTATTCTACCAATTGGATAGAGCGATTAAACCGCGATTATAAACGGACTACGCGAATGCGTGGAGCATTACCAAACCCTGAATCTACAATGCTTTTGCTTGGTGGAGTTGCGATGAGTCGTAAGGCTTATAATAAAAAAGTTCCGTACTTAGATTGTGAGGAAGAAAAATTTAGATGGGAGTAAAACAAAGGCTTGTTCAGCTTCGGCTACGCCTTCGCTTCACAAGCCTTTGTTATTTTAACCAAAATATCAAAATAAATGTTTAACTTTGCAAAATGATAGAAAAAACTCCATACACACTTTTAGGGATACTACCCATAATAACATCTACAGCCATGTTCAATTCAAATTTTTCACCCGTAATTTGTAATTGAATTCCACCTTCAAACTTCTACCTTCAGATTCCGAAATCCGAAATCCGAAATCCGAAATCGTTTCAGTATTCATCTTCGTGGAAAAAGTAATCCTCTTTACTGGGATAATCGGGCCAGATGTCTAGAATCGAATCGTAAATCTCTTCTTCTTCAGATTCAATTTTTTCCAAGTTTTCAACCACTTCCATGGGAAGTCCTGAACGAATTGCATAATCTATCAACTCCTCCTTAGTGGCAGGCCACGGAGCATCATCTAATTTTGAAGCTAATTCTAATGTCCAATACATATCAAATTCTATTTTTTTACAATCTGCATTCAGCAACAGCCAAATTTGTTGTTGCCAATCAATTCAATTAATAACAAAGTAGTTAGAAAAAAAGGATCCGATGGATCCTTTTTTTGTTAATATTCATCTTCGTGAAAAAAGAAATCATCTTTGGTTGGATAATCAGGCCAGATATCTTCTATTGTATCGTAAGTCTCACCTTCATCCTCAATCTCTTTTAAGTTTTCAATCACTTCCATGGGAGCGCCTGAACGAAGTGCATAATCGATTAACTCCTCTTTGGTCGCAGGCCAGGGAGCATCCTCTAATTTTGAAGCTAATTCTAATGTCCAATACATAATAAACTTCTATTTTAATTATGACTTGTTTAACGGCGCGAAGGTACTATTTATTATCTAAACTTTCAACCCAAATTAAAAATTTTAATCTCCTAATACACAGTTAGTTGGATTTATATTTTCAATTTTATGAAAATATCTCGACAAAATATAGAAAAAATCCGACAATCTATTGAGATAACCGGAACACAATTGCAGTTGTTGATCTTCCTGAGCCAAGTGCACTAACTCTCTTTCCGCTCTGCGACAAATAGTACGGCATACATGGGCATAGGCTATGGAATGTGAACCTTGTGGCAAAATAAAACTTCTCAAAGGTTCCAATTGTGCAGAGATCTGATCTATCTCCTGTTCAACTTGTTGAGTCATAGTTTGCGGATCCAGATTTTTCCAGTAACGTTCTCTGTTTTGCGGTTCGGTAGCAATTAAGCCCCCAATCTTAAAAAGATCTTGTTGAATTTGGGTTAGAAAGGGATAATTTTGATGTGCAATCAGAACTCCTATAAATGAATTCAACTCATCCAATGTTCCATACACATGGAGCAAAGGATTATTTTTAGGCACTCGGGTTCCTCCTACTAAAGAGGTATAACCTTGATCTCCTTTTTTGGTATAAATTTTCATAGTATCAAAATTTTTATTCAATTGGTTTAACTACAGCATAATAAGCAGTAGTATAAAAGTTACGCAAATAGGGTATCCATCTGAACAGGGATATCACCTTTTTGGGTTTTAAACGAAACTTTATTTCATAATTGGGATTAAACAAGTAGTAATCCCTTTTTAGAATTAAATATTGCTCCTTTTTCAAAATCCGATGAAATCGCTCAATAGAGATTCCAGTGGCTTTAATATCCAGTAAGCCTGTGGGATTTTCTCCAAACCGCTCCAGGAGTCGGCGATAAAGCGAAGCAGGAAGTAAATGAATATAGGGCATTTTAGAGAGTTTGCTCTTGCAAACCTGCTGGTGACCTCCAAAAGGATTTTGCCACGGTGGAAAGCCAAAGAAGATAACACCATTGGGTTTCAGAAACTTTTTCACATAGCGCATAAATAATTCCTGATTGGGAATATGTTCAATTACATCTCTCATGATTATCAAATCAAAGAGTAAATCCTCTCTATCTACCTCATAAATATCGGAACAGATAAATTCTATCTTCTCCTTATGTGGGTGATCCTTATAAAAGAGTCTCGCATTATTGATCTGATTTTCGTTGATATCAATCCCAACACAGCGACACTGCAAATCTAAAAAGGCTTGCAGGTTACCTCCTTCGCCACAACCAATTTCCAACACTTCAGTCGTTCCGGTAATAAGAAAAACTTCATTAATATAAGGAATAACATATTTTTCAGTTGTAAATGCCTGTTCCTCAAAATAGAGTTTCCTATTGGTGTAGCGTTCGTGCATTATTTTCCTTTTAATTAAACTGACTTTCTATTAAGGGTTTGGATTTGAATGTTTTGGATTAGTCAAAAACTCCTCATCCGTCAAAGTATGTAAAAACGCTTTAAGTTGATTTATTTGAGCAGGAGTCAGCATCATCCCTCCCTGGTCTATTTTATGCATCAATGGGCTAATGTAGGGAGAATAGACCAATCCTGAATTGTAAAACTCCAGTACTTCATCAATCGTTTTAAAATGACCATCATGCATATAGGGTCCGGAGACCATCACATTACGCAATGAGGGCGCGCGGTATGCCCCATGATCCCACTCATTGCCGGTTACGCTAAAACGATCCATGGGATCATCAAACACATCTGTTCGACCATTATTATAGAAGAGATTGGTAGTAAACAGCGGGGTTCCTGCTCCACCATGACAGTGGAAACAATCTGCTCCTTCCTCGGTACTGAAAAGAATATAGCCTTGCATTTCATCGGGCGTCAAAGTTTCCAATCCTTTCAGATAGCGGTCAAATTTGGAATTCCCACTCACCAATGTTCTGATAAACTGTGCAATAGCCTTTTTAATGCGGTCTATTGTGATTTCCGGGGTTCCGAAAGCTTTCTCAAACATTTCAGGATATTTGGGATCCGTTTTAAGTGCAGCTATTGTTTTTTCAGCTGTGCTATTCATCTCATCCGGTGCGAGGATAGCCATCAAGACAATATCCTCAATATTTCGGGCATTTACATTCGGATTATTTTGGTACACCGAACCATTCCAGAAATAACCTTCATGGTTAAAGACCAAATTCACCAAGGGCATCACACTGTGGTGTGTATATTGTCCGGATAAACCATAGGCAGCACCTCCCGGGAAACGGGGATCATCCAGTCCAAGTTTAAAGTTCTTTTCCTGTTTATGGCAGGTTGCGCAACTCATCATGGAATCGGGATCAAATCCTGTATAACCACAAACCCGTGTATCATAAAAGAGATGGCGTCCCAATTCTACTCCTTCCACTGTCAGCGGATTATCTGCCGGGATGTTCAGAAGAGTCGGAAAAAAAGAGGGAATCTCGAGCGAGAAGGGCGTGGGTTCGTACGGTTCTGGTGGATCTACGCAGCCCCCCAATAATATTAAAGACCAAAAAAAAGAAAAAAACAAGAAAACCCGTGTACAGGATTTCCTTAGTGCAACTAAAAAAGTGATAATTGTTCCCATTCGTCCTGATCATTATGATTATTACTATTGTTTTTCTTCGGTTGAGATTTTTTAGGAGACGTTTTTTCTTTCACCTCAACCTTTTTTACCTCTTTGACCTTTTTCACCTCTTTTTCTACTTTCTCCTCTTCTACTTCTTTCACTTCTTCATCCTCAGTCGCCTCAACTTCTTCAACTTCTTCAACTGTTTCTACTACTTCTNCTTCTTCTTTTTTCTCAATTTCATCAATTTCATCAGAATTCGAATCAGTCTCATCAACATCAACATCTTCTATATCAACACCTTCTACATCGGTCTCATCTAATTCATCCGANTCATTGGAATCGGGATCCNCTTCATCCTCAGGAGAATCCAGCAGTTTAATATCCACTACAGGATACCTGTGCAAGCGTTTCCCTTTGGCTCTAATACCCATCACATCAATAAAATCGGAGCACGAAATCTCTTCCGTTTCTATCTCTTTGCCTTTAGGTGGCTGAACCGAGATTTCAATCATCGGTGCCAAGTCATACATCACATGAAGTACTTCATTCTGCTTCATATCGGGCAGAAACTCCATAATTTTATCCGTATTTTCGGGCAAGAATCGTTTCATGTAGATCCGATCCTCCTTCAAATGTTTATAGATTACCGTAATCGGTTTTTCTTCGTCTAACTTCTGAATTATCAACAGAGAATCCTCGAAGTGAGTAGATAAGTCAAACCCCGTAACCCTATAATAACCTGATTTATAGATAGATATTATTTTATCGTCCTCTTTAAACTTACCTAATTTTTTACCTCTTTCTTCACTATTCAACTTCATCACTATTTCGTCGAAATAGATAGTCATTGCACTTAAAGTTGAGACTCCCTTTTGATACAATTCAATTTTCCGCACGGTATGTTTCGACAAAATATTCCCCTGAGCACCTCTACCTCTAATCGCCAACTCGCTGAAATCGTATTCAAACTGGGTTTTCTTCAGTTTAGGCTTAGCTCTCAGAAACACTCTGATAACTTCGGCCTCACCGTTAGGATTGGAAGTAAAATAGAGCACTTTAGATCCCTCTTTACCTTTTGTCAAATCATATTCTCTATCTCTTGTAACTCCACCGATATTGAATCTTTTCACCATGGCAGTTCCGTAAGGTCCATCGGAATAAACCATGTTATATATGGTCCGATCATCATTTCGTTTAAAGATTTCAACGTGGATAATTCCTTTTCCAAAGAACTGTTTTTCAGACACTTTACTCACCATAAAGGTTCCATTCTCTCTAAAAACAATCACCTCGTCAATATCGGAGCAATCATCAACATACTCTACCCCATCCTCTCGCTTCAGTCCTGTTCCAACAAATCCCTCTTTAGCATTCATGTAAAGTTTTTGGTTAGCCACAGCAACAGCAGCGGCATCAATAGTATCAAAACTCTTGATTTCCGTTTTCCGCTCAAACCCGGCACCATATTTTTCTTTAAGGTGAGTAAAATATTCAATTGCGTAGTCGATCAGATGTTCCAAATGATGTAACACCTCTTGAATCATTTTTTCAATATTGGCAATCTGATCCTCTGCTTTTTTAATATCAAATTTGGAGATTTTCCTAACCGGTTTTTCACACAATCTCAAGACATCTTCACGGGTAATTTCCCGTTTAAAGAGCGGACGATAAGGATCAAATGCTTTCTCAATATTGTCGATCTGTTTTTCCCAGGTAGCGGTTTCTTTTTCCAGCTCTTTATAGATTCGTTTTTCAAAGAATATTTTTTCCAGTGACCAGCGATGCCAATCCTCTTCCAGTTCTGCCAGTTGAATTTCCAGCTCTTTTTTCAATAGGGAAACAGTATGTTCCGTATTGATTTTCAGAATCTCTTTCACCGACATAAAATGCGGCTTATTTTCGTACAACACACATGCATTGGGAGAGTGAGGCACTTCACATTTGGTAAAAGCATACAATGCATCGATTGTTTGGTCAGGAGAAACGCCCTGATGCAAATGAAGTATAATCTCTACTGTTGCAGCAGTATTATCATCAATCTTACGAATTTTCAACTTCCCTTTTTCAATAGCCGGTGCAATAGAGTCATTGATCAGTGCTGTTGTTGTAGTTCCAAAGGGAATCTCTGTAATCACGAGCGTTCGTTTATCCAGAATCGATATTTTAGCACGCACCCGCACTCTTCCCCCTCTCATTCCGTCATTATAGCGACTTACATCAATGGAACCGCCGGTCTGAAAATCGGGATAGATTTCAAAATCCTCACCTTTTAAAACTGCAATAGAGGCATCTATCACTTCATTAAAATTATGCGGTAAGATTTTGGTATTCAATCCTACAGCAATCCCCTCAACTCCTTGTGTCAGAAGTAAAGGAAACTTAATCGGAAGAGTAATCGGTTCTTTATTTCTCCCATCGTAAGAGAGTTTCCACTCAGTTGTTTTGTGGTTAAAGCAGACCTCTTTAGCAAATTGTGAGAGTCGTGCTTCAATATAACGTGGTGCAGCAGCAGAGTCTCCGGTATAAATATTGCCCCAGTTTCCTTGCGTATCGATAGTGAGCATTTTTTGTCCCAACTGTACGATGGCATCCCCAATAGATTGATCTCCATGAGGGTGATATTTCATGGTATTTCCAATAACATTCGCCACCTTGTTATATCTACCATCCTCCAACTCATCCATAGAGTGTAAAATGCGGCGTTGTACCGGCTTTAATCCATCCAACAGATCCGGTATAGCACGGTCCAAAATAACATACGAGGCATAATCAATGAACCAATCCTCAAACATGGATTGGACATGTTTAACCTGGTGTAAATCAGACTCTTCTTCTTGTAGTTCCGTTGGGTCTAAATCTTCATTTTGAAGGGTATCATCACTCATATTCTTCCTACTGCTTTCATATCAATTAATCGGGCAAAGATACAACAAAATCCGCAAATTCATTTTTATGAATTTTATTTTTTTCAAAAAAAACAAAGCATTTAATTTCTCATTTTTTTTATGTATCTTTGCGGAATGTTTAAAACATGACCAAACATATTTTATATATTAACCTAAATTAAAATTATTTATGAAAAGAAATGTAATTATCATTGGTGCTGCAGGTAGAGATTTTCACAATTTCAACACCTTTTTCAGACACAATCCTAACTACAACGTAGTTGCTTTTACCGCTGAACAAATTCCCGGAATTGACAACAGACCTTATCCAAAAGAACTAGCTGGTGAAGATTTATATCCTCAAGGCATTCCAATTTTCAAAGAATCTGATCTTCCAGAATTAATTAAAAAATATGATGTTCACGAGTGTGTTTTAGCATATAGCGATATTCATTATGAAGATGCAATGGCTATCAGTGCTATCGTTAATGCTGCAGGTGCTGACTTTAAATTGATGGGACCTAATGCTACCATGCTTAAATCAAACAAACCTGTAATCGCTGTTGGTGCTACCAGAACCGGTACAGGAAAATCTCAAACATCCAGAAGAATTATTGAATACTTGGTGGATATGGGATTAAAAGTGGTTGCTGTTCGTCACCCCATGCCTTATGACCCAGACTTAAATAAACAAAGAGTTCAAAGATTTGCTACAGTTGAAGACCTTAAGAAACACAACTGTACTATCGAGGAAATGGAAGAGTATGAGCCACACGTAGTTACAAAGAGAAACGTAATTTATTCAGGTGTTGACTATGAAGCTATCCTTCGCGAAGCTGAAAATGATCCTGATGGCTGCGACGTAATCCTTTGGGATGGTGGAAACAACGACTTTGCTTTCTTCAAACCAGACCTTATGGTAGGTGTTGTTGACCCATTACGTCCAGGTCACGAAGTTAAATATTATCCTGGAGAAGTTGTTGCCAGAACATCAGACGTTATTGTAATTAACAAGATTGACTCTGCTTCTCTAGAAGATATCAACACTGTTAGAAGAAATATCGCAAGAATCAATCCTAATGCTGTTGTTGTTGACGCTGCTTCTGTTTTAACTGTTAACAAACCAGAACAAATCAGAGGAAAACGCGTATTGGTAGTAGAAGATGGTCCTACATTAACTCACGGAAACATGACTATTGGAGCCGGATCAGTTGCTGCTATGAAATATGGTGCTGCTGAATTAGTTGACCCAAGACCTTACGCAGTAGGTAGTATTGTTGATACTTTTAAGAAATATTCTCACTTGGAAAACATTCTTCCAGCTATGGGATATGGTGAGGCTCAAATGAGAGACTTAGAAAAAACTATTGCTAATGTTCCTTGTGATTTAGTAGTTATCGGTACTCCTATTGACCTTCCACGTTTCGTAAAAGTAAACCAACCTTATGTTAAGATTGGTTATGAGCTTCAAGAAATTGGAACTCCAACTTTTGAAACTATTTTACAAGATTTCGTAAAGAAACACAACTTAGTAAAATAAGATCTGAATGATCAAACCTTAAAAAAGCCGTCTCAAAATGAGGCGGCTTTTTTTTATAGAGTATATTTTATGTAAATATCTAAGGAATGTAATCCAAAAATCTCATCATCATCTTCAATCCTCATATTTTTGAACCCGGTTAGTTTATGCGCTATACCTAGAAATAGATAATTTTCTTTTTTGACACGAAAGCCAGTCTCTATTCCACTTCTAAGACCATAGTTTAATATCAAACAGTTTTCTTTTTTAAAAATAACACCGGCAAATGGCTTAACATTGGGAATAATATATATTGAACCAAGTTGTATTGGTAACTGAAATCCGAATGACATATCAATGCCATATGCATTTCTCAAAGGCGCAAAAACCGTATCATTGTAAAATATAATAGGATGTTGTTTTATCCTTGTATGTGGTAAAGAACCATATTTAAATATAAAATCAAAAGTCAAAGGACCTGATGCTGCAGAGAAAGAAAGGTTATACATCAAACTGTATTTAGAAGTCAAATTAAAAACAGGATTAAACGCTCCTGAAGCTCCTAACGCAAAACCACCATAGGCAAATCTCCAGTCTATACCACAGTCAAGTACTTTGTGAGGTTTGAAAAAAGAGAGTGTTTTTAATCTTAATTCACCCTTTTCTTCTACCCATTCACTTGTAACACGCTGATTCTCATAAAGCATATTTACAGTAACTTCATCCATAGCTTCATTTACCACCTTCAAGGTTTTCTTTGCTACTTTTTTATAAAGTGCATAAGCCATAGCAATACGGACCCCCTCTATTGGATCTGATCCATTAAATTTCTTTATAATCTCATCCTGCACTTCTTTTGAACAAAGTTTATACCATTTTTGAAACTCTGTAGGCGCCATCTCAAACATATATTCATCTGAAATAAATGGAATGATTTTTTTATAATCATCCAACGCTTTAACAAACTGATTTGCTCTTACCAATAATGGATCATTAGATAATTCAGTCTTAGAATGGATATATTCGTTCACAAAATCGATAATGTGCTGAGCCGGAAGGGCCAGATTCACATTTTCACGATTATAAGCCTTCAAAATATTGATACCTACAACAGCAAAATTGCCTTCAGTACCTCTCTCCTGAATCAAAAGTGGACTACCAAAACTGCCTGCATCCAACTGTGCCGTATGTTGTAAGAGTGGTATATCTTCATAATCTGTAAGCAATGGTGAATAAAATTGAGCATTAGAGATAATACCCTTAGCAAACTGCCAGGAGGGAGTTTTCCCAAAAGCAGGATAACTCGCACTAAAAACTATATCGCCATCTTTTACTTCTTGTTGACTAAAGGATAATGAAGGGCGTTGCACACTATCGGGCAAAGCGATAAGAGCTAAGTCCAACTTATCGTTGATAGCTACAACAGGACATGATTCATATTTTACCACAGATTGATTACTTCCCAAAAACTCCACCCTAACACTTTTAACTAGAGAAACAACCCACTTGTTTGTAATAAGAAACATTTGTTTTGTCAAAGAGTCTTGATATACAAATCCTGTAGAAAATCTGGATTTCGTGTATCTTTCCAGCCAATTGTAATAATTATCATTATGATATTTTATTGCCTGAGGACCAAATTCCTTCAAAAAAACAATACTATTAGCATCATTCATGGGATAAACCACGGCAACAAGGTCACGCAAATCCTCCTCCTGTGCTCTAACTTGACCAACAGTTAGAGAGAAGAAAAGAGAGATAAAGATAAATAATAATACTTTTTTCATAGGATTGATAATAAAGTTAACATTTTTCGATATTGAATTCAGTGAGGCTATTCTAGTCATCTCCAATTATTAAAAGGTCATTTTTAAATAAACATCCAGGGAATTTAATTTTAAAATTTTACCACGCTCCTCATCTTTGAATCCACACAATTGGCACCCCACACCCAATAGCAAATAGTTTCTATAATTGAAAGGGAAACCTGTCTCTAACCCACTTCTAACACCATATATCAACAAAGGGATTTCCGGTTTAAAATTAATACCAACAATAGGTTTGACATAAGGAACAAAACTAATTAATCCAACTCTAACGGGTAACTGAAATCCAACAGAAAAATCATATTCAAAACCATTGTCAACATGAAAAGCCATCGTATCATTGGTGTTTGTTGTAAAATTATGATGTACTCTTGTGAGAGGGAGAGAACCATATTTAAAAATAAAATCAAAACTAACAAAAGTTTTCAATGTAACACTCAAAGTTAAGTTATACATAAGTTTCGATTTAAGAGAAGATGTAGAAGTGGAAAAAATTGCATTGGAAACCCCAAAAGCTACGGACCCCTTACTAGCAAAATCTTTGATTATAAAACCTTTAGAAGCTGTTTTTGGTTTAAAAAAGGAAAGCCTTTTGACTCTCAATTGCCCCTGTTCTTTGACCCATTGACTTGTAACGGATTTATTCCCGTAAACCATATTTACAATATCGTTATCAACATCCGTTACTTTCACAATTTTCCCTAATGCTTCAATATGGATTGCATATGCCAAAGCAATCCGAACTCCTTCCAAAGGTTCTGATTCTTTAATAATAGTTTTTATATCTTTGGGGCAAGCATTATACCAATCTTTAAAGTCTCCGGGAGTAACCTCCGATAAATATTCATAAGATATAAAGGGAACTATTTTCTTGTAGTCATCCAATGCATTAACAAACTGATTGGCTCTCGCTAACAATTGATCATCGGATAATTCTACTTTGGCATTTCTATATTCATTGACTAAACTAACAACATATTTAGCCGGAATAGCTAAGTTTGTATTTTCACGAGTCCAGGCTTTCCAGGTATTTACACCCACAACCGCATAACCACCTTCAAATTCTTCTGACTTAATCATAAGTGGACTACCAGCACTCCCAACATCTACCTGCGCCGTATGTTGTATGAGTGGTATATCTTTATAATCAGCAAATGATTTTGAGTAAAATCTAAAATTGGAAACGATTCCTTTACCAAACAGAAATGAAGGTTGTCCCAATAAATCAAGATAACTCGATGTAAAAACCTCTCTGCCATCTTTTATTTCTTGTTGAAAAATGGGCAAAGAAGAGCATTGCGCACTATCCGGTAAAGCTATTATGGCCAGGTCTATCTTATCGTGAATAGCAACAACAGGACAATGTTCATATTTTACCATAGTTTTATTGTCACTCCCCAAAAAGTCTACTGTAACATGTTCAGAAAAAGCAACGACGTTATAGTTTGTAACAATAAATAACTGTTTCGTTAGGGAGTCCTGATAAACAAAACCTGTTGCCATTACACCTTCTGTGTATTTTTCTAGCCATTTTGCAGCATTTTTGTAACCATCTTTACGAAACATATTACTAAAATCTTTTAAGAACTTGATGCTGCTTTCATAATGATTGGAATGAACTACAGCCACAGCAGTACGTAAATCTACCTCCTGACCCCTAACATAAGTTGTCCTTATAGAAAAAGAGGTAACTATAAAGAAAAACAATAATACTTTTTTCATAGGATTGATAATAAAGTGAACATTTTCAACACTAACAAATACCCTTTCCACTATTTACGTGAAAAGTATAATTTAAGATAAAGATCCAGAGAATGTGTTGGCAATAAATTTTTCCCTCCACAATCAATATAGCTGAATCTACTCATTTTATAACCTACACCTAACACCAAATACCTTCTATTATTGATACGAAATCCTGTCTCCAGTCCGCTTCGTACTCCATAGCTGAATAATATGTCTCTTTTTCCAAGACCCATACCCCAAAACGGCTTAACATAAGGAATAAAGTAGGTCACCCCAACTCGTATTGGTAACTGTGCACCCAAGAACCACTCAAATCCTGTAACTCTTTCTTGGTTGGTAAACACACTATTCTCAACAGTTCTTATGTTAATTGGTAAAGTGCCATGCCTGAACATCAACTCAAAGTTGACAAAATGATGTAATTTAAATCCATAAGAAAAATTGAACATTAAATTGGGGTCTGTAGCAAATCCTCTGGAAACACCGAACGATACAAAACTTTTACCTCCAAAGTTTTTAATTATGCCACTTTTTGCATCCGTTTTAGGATTAAAAAAGGAAAACGTTTTCACTCTTAACTTACCCTGTTCTTTTACCCACTGACTTGTAACAGCTTTGTTGTCGTACAGCATATTTACGGTATGCCCATCAACATCTACCACCTTCAAATTTTTCCCAGCCACTTTGCTATGGATAGCATAAGCTAAAGCAGTACGTACAGCATCTATGGGGGATTCATTAAACATCTTTGCAATTTCTTCTTTAACATCTTTAGGACTAGCATTATACCAATCATAGAAGTCACGAGGTTTAATCTCAGACAAGTATTCAAATGAGATAAATGGAGTAATTTTTTTATAGTCATCTAGTGCGCTCACAAACTGATTAGCTCTTGCTAACAATTGTTCATCGGATAATTCAACTGTAGTGTTGGTAAACTCATGTATTAAATCCATTGCATGTTGAGCCGGAATGGAAAAGTTTGCATTTTAATAGCATGAATTTTCCATGTATTGATACCTACTACGAGATAACTATTTTGTGATTCCGGCGACTTAACCAAAAGTGGACCTCCCGAACTACCTGCATCTGCTTGTGCGGTATGCTGTATGAGTGGAATATCTTTATAATCAGCAAATATGGGTGAATAAAACCGAGCATTGGAAATAATACCCATACCAAATTGCCATGATGGATAACCACCCAAACCAGGATAACCCGCCGTAAAAACATCAACTCCTTCTTTTAGTACCTGTTGAGAAAAAAGAAGCGATGAGCGTTGGACACTATCCGGCAAGGCTACAATAGCAATATCCATCTCATCGTGAATAGCTACCACAGGACACTGTTCATACTTAACTACAGATTTATCTTTTTCAACAAACTCAACAGTAACATTCTCAGAAAACGCAACTACGTGGCGGTTTGTAATAATGTAATACTTTTTTGTTACAGGATCTTGATAAGTAAAACCGGAACCAAACCCACCTTCTATATAACTTTCTATCCAATCAGCACCCTCTGTATAACCATCTTTACGCAACATAGCGCCATACTCCTTAAGAAAAGTCTTGCTACTTTCGCAGTTATTGACACGAACCACAGCGACTACACTACGCAAATCTACACCCTGACCTCTAACATGACTGCTCATCACCAATAGGGAGATGGCAATTATGAAAAAGAATAAATGTTTTTTCATCAGATTTATAATAAATTTAACAATCGCGCAAATTTAACAAATATTTAATAGTAAATAGATTATAATTTGATCTTTTTTTCCAACAGTGCATTAAGAATCTCCTTAGCAGCTTCTCCATCGCCAAACAAAGGAGGGAAATAGGTTGGTGGCGATTGCAAATAGTGGTGGAAAGAATCTAAAATCACCTTAGGATCTGCATCGGTTAGCTTTGCTGCTCCCACTTCAACAATTTCGATCCACTCCGTTTCTGCACGCAGAATCAATGCTGGTTTTTTGAAGAAATAAGCCTCTTTTTGTACCCCTCCCGAATCCGTAATAATCATCTGAGCACGCTGCTCCAACAATGTCATCTCCAAAAAAGAGAGTGGCACCGAAACAATCAAGTTCTTTGTTTCCACTATTTGAGCAATTTTCTCCTCCGAAAAATGATCCTCTATCGCATTCAACGTCCTGGGATGTAGCGGTAAAACTACCTGCATCTCCTTACTGATCATCAACAAAGCATCCAAAATAGACTCCAAACGTTCCGGATTATCTGTATTAAAATTACGATGAATAGTCGCTAATACAAAGCGCTTGGAATTGATTTTCAAATCTTTAAAAATTTGATCTTGAGATTGTGCCAACTCCGCAAAGTAGAGTGAATTATCATACATGATATCTCCTGTAGAAATTATAAAAAAAGGGGGGGGACCATCCATCACTCCTCGCCCACTCTCCGCACGCTCTCTTTTCAGATTTTCCACCGCTGTAGCGGTTGGGGCAAAAAGCATCTGTGCCCACTGATCGGTTTGAATCCGAATCTGTTCTTCAGGCATCGCAGGATTAAATGATCGCAAACCGGCTTCTACATGCGCCAAAGGTGTACGTGTCTCATGAGCAGCTTGTGCACCGGCCAAAGTGGAATAAGTATCCCCATAAACCAAAACCCAATCCGGACTCTCCTGCTGAATAATCTGTTTGATCTCTGTTACCATCTTATTAAAGCTTTCTTTATGCCGCGAAGGATCAAATCCATCCAAATGATAGTCAGGTTTCGGAATATTTAACTCCTCAAAAAAGAGTTCTGACATGTTTTGATCATAATGTTGACCTGTATGCACTATCACCTCTTGAATTAAATCAGAGTAAAATGCACGAATATTTCTGCTGATGGCAGCAGCTTTAATAAATTGAGGTCTTGCCCCTATAACGGTAACTATTTTCATTTATAATAAATTATTTTCATAAAAACTAAAAAAACGATCCTTATGTACAATCACATGATCTAATAGCTGAAGATTCATTAATCGTGCAGCTTGTTGTAATTGAAAAGTAAGCATCTTATCCGACTCACTCGGCCTCATTTGTCCGGATGGATGGTTGTGAGCCACAAAAATACCGGTTGCAGAAAGTTCCAATGCGCCTTTAATAATCAGACGAATATCAACAGTGGTCGCCGTTATTCCCCCCTTACCAATCCTCTGCGATCCTAGAATTCTAGAGCCTTGATTGACATATATCGCCCAAAACTCTTCATGAAGCAATGAGGCATTTTTATCCTGCATATAATCCCGTACCTGTTCAGGACTATTAATTTTTGATTCCACCTTAACCGTCTCTGATGATTTACGTCTCCCCAACTCAAAAGCTGCTAATATAGTAATCGCCTTTACTTTTCCAACTCCCTTATACTTAATTAATTGAGCAACAGTCATATCAGCTAATTTGTCGAGACTGAAGTCCAGGTCTGCTAAAATTGTTTTCGCCAATTCCACCGCCGAACTGGTCGATGTGCCACTTCTTAACAAAATAGCCAGCAATTCAGCATCGGAAAGGTAGGTAAAACCTCCGGTAAGGTATTTTTCACGCGGTCTGTCTGAGATATCCCATTGAGTAATTGTAAGTTTTGACATAGTTCCATTAGATTTTTATTGAGTTATTTTCGTTTCAAGAGATAGGGCAACAAGACCTGATCCAATCCTTTATTGATATCAACCGGAATCAGATCAAACTGATATTGTCCACATTTGAGATTTAATTCTTTAAAGTACTCTTCTATCGCATTTTGGTAATATTCCCGGATATAGTTCGCATGCAGTTTAATTTCTGTACCTGTTTCCATATCTACAAACTTATAAAGTCTGTTCTGATAGGCAAAGTCAAACTCATATTTTTTATCGTAAGTATGAAATAAAATCACCTCATGCTTGTTGTGTCTTAAATGCTGCAATGCCAGCATCATCTCATCCACATCGGTATTTGATTCAAACATATCACTAAAAATAATCACCATAGAGCGCCTGTGGATCTGGTCTGCAATGCGGTGCAAGGTATCGGTAACCATAGATTGTTTTCTCACTTCCGTGCCAATCGGTTGCAGTATTTTTTCCAACTCCCGATAGATCATCTTTTGATGCGCTTCACTTCCTCTGGCACGGGTATGGAGTTCCAACGTATCAGAGAAGACACTTAATCCAATTGCATCCCGCTGTCCCTTTAATATTTGAATCAATGCAGCAGCGGCATAGATTGCCCAAAATATTTTATTAGGAGACGCCAATGTGTACTCTTTTTGGATCGGAAAATACATTGAAGATGAATTATCGATTACGATCTGGCATCGCAAATTGGTCTCCTCTTCAAATCTTTTGACAAAGAGTTTATCGGTTTTGGCGTAAAGTTTCCAGTCGATATGCTTCGTTGGTTCACCGGTATTGTATTGTCGGTGTTCAGCAAACTCAACGGAGAAGCCGTGCATCGGACTTTTATGAATCCCGGTGATAAACCCTTCAACTACTTGTTTTGCAGCTAATTCTAAATTAACAAATTGAGTCAGTTTAGTAAAATCAATAGTATAGCTCATCTTTATATTTCTCTTTTAATAATCTGTAAATCGGCTACAAATATATAAAAAAAGGAAATAGCAAAAGTAACCCTTTCTATGTTTATTTTTTTTCGTAACTTTGCAAGTTAAATGAAATATTAATCAACACATTATATAATTATGAGCGCAAAACTTTCTACTTTAGTTAAACCGGGCGTAGTTTCCGGAAATGATCTTAAACAAATTTTTGATAATGCCAGAAAATCACATTATGCTTTACCTGCTGTAAATGTGGTAGGAACAAACTCTATCAATGGAGTGTTAGAAGCAGCAAAGCTGGTTAACTCGCCTGTCATCATACAGCTTTCCAATGGTGGGGCTCACTTTTATGCCGGTAAATCCTTGAATAATGATCAGGAAAAAGCGGCGATTCAAGGAGCAGTTGCTGCTGCCAAGCATGTTCACCAAATCGCAGAATTATATGGTGTACCGGTAGTGTTGCATACCGACCACGCTGCCAAAAAACTACTCCCCTGGGTTGATGGTCTGTTGGATGAAGGGGAAAAGTTTTTTGCTGAAACAGGAAAACCACTCTTCAGCTCTCACATGTTAGACCTTTCCGAGGAGACACTGGAAGAAAACATTGCTATCTCTAAGAAATATTTAGCCCGCATGGCTAAAATGGGAATGACTTTAGAGATTGAATTGGGAATCACCGGTGGTGAAGAGGATGGAGTAGATAATACCGGAGTTGACAGTTCCAGATTGTATACTCAACCCACAGAGGTTGCTTACGCTTATAAAGAACTAATGGAAGTTTCACCCAACTTTACCATTGCTGCTTCTTTCGGTAATGTGCATGGTGTTTACAAACCCGGTAATGTAAAATTGGAACCGATCATTTTGAAAAACTCACAAGAATATATCGAGAAACATCTCAATACAGAACCTTATCCCGTTAATTTTGTATTCCATGGCGGTAGCGGTTCAGCTCCGGAAGAGATCACCGAAGCGATCCAATATGGTGTAGTAAAAATGAATATCGACACAGATACTCAATGGGCCTTCTGGGAAGGCATCATGAACTACTACAAAGATAAAAAAGACTACTTGCAAGGACAAATTGGAAATCCTGAGGGAGATGACAAACCCAATAAGAAGTATTATGACCCCAGAGTTTGTCTAAGAAAAGGAGAGCAATCTTTAGTTGAAAGAATGAAAGTAGCCTTCCAGGATTTGAATTGTATTGACAGGTACTAGTAGATCTTTTTGCGAAGAACCCGTTGGAGTCCCACTAGCTTTTAAAAATAGCAAAAACAGAGGATCCACTGCCACTCATCGCACTATAGAGCGCCCCCTTTTTATAAAAATTCTCTTTTGTTGACTCTAACTGAGGATATCGGAAAAAAATAGGTTTTTCGAAATCATTAACCAAAACAGAACGCCACTCCTGAATCGGTCTTTGGATCAGTTCAGATAGTGGAATTGGTGGTATTTGAGGAGTAACCCACGAATAAGCCTCCGCCGTTGAGATTCGAATATCGGAAAGGGCAATTTCAATACGATAAGCGGAAAGATCCAAGTTAAGAGGCTGAAGTTGATCTCCTACTCCGGTTGCCAAACAGGGATAATCAGACAGAAAAAAGGGCACATCGCTACCCAATTGGGCAGCATAAGGATGCAATTGCTCTGTGGTCAACCGTAAGTCGAAAAGTGAATTTAAGAGCTTCAACATCAAAGCCCCGTTCGCTGATCCGCCTCCAATACCTGCTCCGGAAGGGAGGTTTTTAACCAATCGGATAAAAACGGGCGGAAGATTAAAGTTTTTTTCTAACAAACGATACGCTTTAACTACTATATTTTTCTCCGGATCAATCTCAAAATCTTGATTCACTATTTCAAAATCAAAACGATCCGACCTAACAACCTCAATTGTATCTCTCTGATTATAAACCGGATAAAGAACTGTTTCAATTTGATGATATCCCGATTCCATTTTTTTTAACACATGAAGCCCCAAATTGATTTTGTAGTGAGTTTCAATAAGCATATTTTTATTAATTTTGGACCTTCAAAAATAGTATAAATTTTAATTTGTTATGCAACAATTTTTAAATTCTCCTATTCGGGCTTTTTTTGCATACCGTGAAGAACGCATCGTTACACTTCATACATTGGCTTTAGAATCCCAGGAAACCTGGTTTACCTACTTAATGAAAATGGGTTCCAAAACCTTATTTGGAGAAAAGCATGGAATCGATAGCAAAACAACATATAGAGAGTTTACTCAAAAGGTTCCTGTATATGATTATAATGCATTATTCCCGTACATTGACAGAATTGTCAGTGGAGAAAAAAACATTTTATGGCCTACTCCGATAGAGTGGTTGGCAAAATCCTCGGGAACCAGTCAGGGTAAGAGTAAATTTGTACCGGTCAGTGATGAATCTCTGAAGGAAAACAACATCACGTCAGCCATGGACTGTTTGACCATTTACACCAATCTCTTTCCTGATACAGAACTTTTTTCAGGTAAAACAATCACTTTAGGGGGAAGTATGCAGGAGTTGTACAAAAAATCACCCCTTCGATGCGGAGATGTATCAGCCATATTGATGGAAAACATGCCTGCAATCGGATTCTATCTTAACGCACCCCAAAACAAAAGAATTTTACTCCATTCCAATTGGGAATATAAGTTGAGATTAATGGCTAAAAGTACTATAAAAGAAAATGTTACGGGGCTTTCCGGAGTTCCATCCTGGATGCTCCTGGTTTTAAAAGAAGTATTAGCTAGATCCGGTAAAAAGAGCTTGTCAGAAGTGTGGCCTAACATAGAAGTTTACTTCCATGGAGGTGTTTCTTTTGATCCTTATCGTGCAGAATATGAAAAAATATTTTCACCTAAAAAACTCTTTTACATGAATATTTACAATGCATCTGAAGGCTTTTTTGGTATCCAAAATGAACGCGATTCGGATGATATGTTACTGATGACTGACAATGGAGTTTTTTATGAATTTCTTGAATTAAACGAAGAAGGCAGAGATAACGGAAAGGTTATTCCGCTTTCAGAGGTTCAAGTTGGACCTACTTATGCCATGATCGTAACTACTGTAGCCGGTCTGTGGCGCTATGAGATTGGCGATACCATCCAATTTACCTCCATCCATCCCTATAAATTCAGAATTGCCGGAAGAACTACCCATTTCATCAATGCTTTTGGCGAAGAGTTGATAGTGAACAATGCCGAAAAGGCAATTAGCGAAGCAGCTCTCATTTCCGATGCGATTATAACTAACTACAGTGCTGCTCCTCTTTTTTTGGATGAAAATAAAACAAAGGGGGGACATCAGTGGGTGGTTGAATTTTCAAAGGCTCCCTCATCACTTGAACTATTCGCATCCAGTTTAGACAATGCCTTAAAGAGACTCAATTCAGACTACGAAGCCAAAAGAAGTGGTGACCTACTCATGGCACCTCCAAAAATAGAAGTTGTTGAAGAGGGTACTTTCATCAAATGGCTGGAACTTCGCAATAAACTAGGCGGACAGTACAAAGTACCCCGTCTTCAAAATAATCGTAAAATTGTTGAAGAATTACTGATGATTTCTAATATCATCTCTCATCCTGATCGCCTCTAATCTAGATAATTGCGCAAAATCGGCTTCCCCATTTTCTACTTTTCTATAGGCTAACAGAATTGATCGGGAGGCATTTACTATTCCTCCATTACCCTCTCTAAGGTAGAGTGCTATATCTTCTGCTTTTCCACCCTGAGCACCATAACCCGGAATCAAAAAGAAGGTAGAGTTCAACATTTGACGTACCTCTCTAGCTTCATCAGCATGAGTACACCCCATCACTCCTCCGATAGCTGAATAGCCTGATTTCCCAATAAAAGATTCTCCCAGTTGTTGAATCTTCTTCCCTACCTCATGATAGACGGAACCGCCTTGTTCAAGAGGTAAATACTCGATATCTTTAGCTCCCTCATTGGAAGTACGGATGAGCACAAAAACCCCTTTCTTACCTGATTCAATATAAGGCAAATAGGGAGTAATTGTATCCATTCCCATGTAAGGATTCAAAGTAATGAAATCCGCTTCAAAATCGCCGGAAAAGTGTGCCTGAGCATACATTTCTGCTGTTTTGGCAATATCTCCTCTTTTTACATCCGCTATTGTGATCAACTTTTTGGATCTCAAATAGGCTAAAGTGTTTTTATAAGCCAATAGGCCTTCCATACCCAGAGCTTCATAATAAGCAATTTGCACTTTATAACAAGCTGCTACATCATGAGTTGCATCAATAATTTCACGATTAAACTGAAACAACTGTTCTGAAATGGAAGAAAACTTCGCTCTAAAAAGGGAAGGTAAGTATGTAATATCTGTATCCAAGCCCACACATACGTGTCCTTTTTGGGCAACCGTTTCAAATAATTTATCAATAATCATATCCAAAAGATTAGTAAATGTTAGTCTTCTACTTTGAGCATAAAACCAGTACCGTGAATATTCACCAATTGTACTTTAGGCATTTGTGCCAGTTTCCTTTTTGTCAACTGTCCGGTTTTAGCCTTATCTGCAAAAAATTGATAATTCAAATATTTTCGAAGTTTAGTAATATAAACATCCATACTTCTACCGGCATCTTGTCTTCCTTCGCCCCACACCTCACGTAAAATAGTCTCACGTGGTATAATCGTATTGACATTTTTAACGAGCAAATAGAGGAGATCACACTCCTTACGTGTCAGCGTATGACTGTAATTAAAACAGGATAATTGTGCAGTTGAAAAGTTAAAGGTGAAAAGTCCAAATTCCAGTACAATATCTTCTCTTGTTTTGGTTGCATGAGGAGCTTGTAATTTATGCAATCTTTTCAGAACAACATTGACACGCAATGAAAGTTCTTCGATAGAGAAAGGTTTGGTCAGAAAATCCTCACAACCTTCCTTAAAAGCTTGAATTTTAACTAATTTATCTGAATTATCCGACATAATGATAATTGGCATATCAGGATCTAGTTTAAAAATAGCTTGCATCATTTTGATACCTTCCTCCATATCATCACCTACATCCAGTATCGTAATGTCATAAAAATCTTTTTTTAAAGCTCTGATAGCAGTAGCAATATCTGCACAATCCTTAACTTGATANTTTAATAATTCAAAGTAATCTCTAAGAACAGTTCTCAAATTATTGCTCTTTTCGATTAATAAAATGGTATTTTTTTCTTGAAGAGCCATATTAACTTAATTTTTAAAATTTATTAATGGTTTAATGATAATTTATTAGTTATCAGAACGCAAATATACATTAATTTTTCAAGAATATCTTCTTTTTTTGTACTTTTGTCGAACTTTTTTTAAAAAAAAATTTATTTATTTCACTAAACAAACTTTTAACGCCAATACTTTTATTTTATTTTATGAACAATCACTCTTTTATAGCCAAAACATTTGCAGGAATGGAGCCTCTTTTAGCAGAAGAGCTGGCTTCAATTGGTGCATCTCATATTAAAACCCTCAATCGTTCAGTTTATTTTGAGGGTGGAATGGATGTTTTATACCGTGCAAATTACTATTGTAGAACGGCATTACGCATATTATGGCGTGTCAAAATGTTTCAATTTCAAAATAATGATCAATTTTACCAAGAAATCTACCAGTTTGAAGCTGATCGTTACTTAAACCCTAATGAGTCATTGGCTTTCAGTGCACAAATTCATAACTCCATATTTAAAACTCCTCTTTTTGCTTCAATGTTGGCTAAAGATGCCGTTTGTGACCGTTTTAGAGATCATTATAATGAGCGTCCCGATGTAGATAAAGAGAATCCCCACGTTCTGTTTCACCTTCATATTTTTAATAATGAGTGTCATCTTTTTTTGGATAGCTCTGTTGAATCCCTGCACAAAAGAGGATATCGTATGGGATACCACCCCGCCCCCATCAATGAAGTAGTAGCTGCCGGAATGATCATGTTATCAGGATGGAAAGGAGAAACCGACTTAATCGACTTTATGTGTGGCAGTGGAACAATTTTAATGGAGGCAGCAATGATTGCACTTCGGATCCCAGCTGGTTTTTACCGCAACCAATGGGGTTTTATGAGATGGAAAAACTTTGATCCACAACTCTGGAAAAAAGTTAAAGAGGAGGAACAGATTCTGGAAGATGTCAAAATTGAATTGTATGGTTCAGATATTTCTGCAGACTCTATTCGGGTTGCCAAAAATCAAAGCAGAGAAGCCGGATTAGGAGACTTTATTCATTTTAAAGTCAGCAACTTAACAGACACTCGCCCCACTCGTAAACCAGCCATGGTGATTATCAACCCACCTTATGGGGAACGGTTAAAATCAGACAACTTGCTCTCTTTATATAAACAGATTGGAGATACACTCAAACAGCAATATACCGGCTGTAAAGCTTTTATTATCAGTTCCGATCTGGAAGCAATGAAAAATATCGGATTAAAAACAACAGCCCGCCATCAACTATACAATGGAGCTTTAGAGTGTAAATATTGGGGTTACGATCTTTATGATGGCACCAAAAAAGGAGGAAAAGAGCATCACTCTCCCAAAAAAGAAAAATAAAGCGACTACTTACTTCTCACATCCATTGCATTTCGCAATGCACTACCGGTTAACATAAATGCCAACACCAACAGCATAATGGCTATACCCGGAACAATTGCCAAATAAGCGTGATCCAGCACAATGTAGGCATAATTTTCCTTCATCATCATACCCCAGGAGGGTGTAGGAGGTTGGATTCCCAAGCCCAAAAAACTCAAACCTGCTTCCATTAATATGGCAGAGGAGAAGTTTGAAGCAGACAAAACGATCAATGTACCCGTTAAGTTAGGTAAAATATGCTTAAAAATAATATGTAGCCCCGAGTAACCCAGTGCTTTTCCTGCCTCAACAAACTCTTGCTCTTTATACGCCAATACCTGTCCGCGCACCACCCGAGCTACATCCACCCACATAGTCAATCCCATCGCTATAAAAATCTGCCAAAATCCTTTACCCAGTGCAAAACTGATAGCAATCACCAATAACAGTGTAGGTATTGACCACACTACATTGATAAACCAAACAATCAATTGATCTACTTTTCCTCCATAATAACCGGCTATAGAGCCTAAAAAGACGCCAATTGTGAGAGCAATCAAGACGGAGATGGCACCCACAGCCAAACTAATCCGAGTACCCATCAACAGTTGACTTACCACATCACGCCCATAGCGGTCGGTCCCTAAGTAATAAGTCCTGTTAAAAACCGGATTTTTAGCATCCAACTCCGCAAGAGGAATTGATTCTTTGTTTGTTCCGCCGTAAAGTAGCACATGTACAGAATCAGCTGTCATTTCATAGCTTTGAACAGGAATTATACGATTTTCAATCCGTTTCCCGAAAAGCATAATTTGTATCCAATTCTGTTTTTTTGCAACATTCTCACTTTTAAATTGAATAAAAGCAGATTTGAATCCTGGGTTTTGAAGAGAAATCTCCAGATGTTGTTCATTGCAATAGGGAGTTTGATCAGGAGTAATCAAATAACCTAAAATTGCAATCAGAATCATCAAGAGAATGAAAGTCAGTGAAATAACACCCATTTTCTGTTTCAAAAAGCGTTTCCAGGTCAAACTACCCAATGAAAGTGGTTTTTCTTCTTGATATTTTTTTCGAAACAGGATCCTCTTCATACACTTTTTAGAATCGATTGGCAAAGATATGTTATAAATATGAAAAAAGACGCACTGAATGCGTCTTTTTATAGAAAAATATTTTATTTGGGTGGAGCGTACGGGAGTCGAACCCGTGGCCTTTAGACTGCCAGTCTAACGCTCTAGCCAACTGAGCTAACGCCCCAACTTTTGAGTCGGCAAAGATACAAAAATTATTCTACATCCAGCACTTCAATTTCAAAAACAATAGGAGTATAGGGAGGAATAACTCCACCGGCACCTCTTTCTTCGTATGCTAACTTAGAAGGAATGATAATTTTTGCCTTTTCTCCCTCTTGCATTAATAGTAGAGCTTCATCAAAACCTGGAATCACTTGTCCCTTACCAACCTCTAATTCAAAAGGTTTTTCTCTGGGATATGAACTATCAAAAATTGTTCCATCTAAAAGTGAACCTGTGTAATGTAGACTAACATGAGATCCTTCTTTTATTTTCTTCCCTTTTCCGGGAGTCATTTTAATATAGTATAAACCGGTAGATGAAGGTTTAACAGTTACTTTATTTTCGGTTAAATAATTGGTCAACAATGAATCTTCACTATTTTTAAAAGCTTCCAGTATCTCCTCATACTCTTTTCTACGCTCTGCTTGTTCCTCTTCAAACTCATCCATTGTCATAATTTTATCTAATTTGATGTCAAAATAGAGAGGTTCAGTATCAAATGGATAATTTTGACCAAAGAAATAATGAAAAATAGAATCTCCATTTAGAATAAAGGAGGCACTATCACCCACATGCATTTTTCTAAGTGCAGCATAAAGGTCACCTTTAAAAATGGACTCGACAATTTGATCACGTGTTGGAAAGGTGGAAACAATAATTGAATCATTAGTTCTCACTGTCAATTTAAAGTCAACAATATCTCCTTCTTCAGGTTGGTCTGCATCTTTGTTTTCAACATAGAATTTATAGTAAAAATCCTCTTTACGGTCTCTTTTAAAACCTTTGTGTTTTGAACATGAGGTAGCACTCACAACCATGATTGCGATCAGTGCAAAAGATAAAAATTTTGAATAATTTTTCATTGTTTATTTAATTTAGGTTACTTGATTTATTTTTTATTAACTGTTACAAAATATACGATCGACTGTTGTCCCATCACCTTATATCCATCTCCAGCAATCCCATAAGCCAGATATGAAGGAATAATTAAGCGCACCTGATCCCCATATCTAAGATAAGTCATTGCTTCATGCAACCCGGCTATGGCATCACTTTTGTTCACTTTAAAGATAATGGGACCATCCTGTTTTGATGAATAGAGCGAATCACCACTTAAAAGCATCGACTGATATTCAAGAGACACTTCATCTCCTTCTTGAATCGTTGCACCACTCCCCTTTTTAGTTACTTGATATCTCAACCCTGTTCCGGTTTTGATCATCTCCCAACCATATCTTTGAATAAAAAATTCTATCTCTTCTGCTTCTAATAGGATCATTTTTTGATTTCCTCTTTCCAAAGGAGTACTAATCTGTTTCTCCTCCTTGGATTCTACCTTGGCAATTTCTCCTGAAGGAGCGGACTCCTTGCAAGAATATCCAAAGAGAAGTAACGACAAAATGACCCCTATTATTCTCATACTTTAAACTTCTTCAATTCGGGATAATTTCTTACTACTTCCTGGAAGTAGAGGATTGTATTTTCCAATGTATCGTAGTGGTATGCGGCAGCCGCATTTTTATGTCCACCTCCGTCAAAATAGCGTGATGCAAACTGATTGACATCAAATTGATTTTTAGATCTGAAAGAGATCCTTATTCTGTTACGTTTTTCTGTAAAAAAGGCAGTAAACTGGGCACAGCTCAGCGACAAGCCATAGTTGACAAAACCTTCAGTATCTCCAATTTTATACTCATTTTCCACCAGGTCTTCCATGGTTAAAAAGAGGTAGGTTGTACCATAATCTCTCATCACAACCATATTCTTAAGAGCTACTCCCAGCAATCTCAATCTACTTTCCGAATAGTTGTCATACACTAATCTGTGGATTAACTCTCCATCAACACCAATCTCCATCAACTCTTTTAAAATCTCATAAATTAAGGGTCTGTTACAGGAATAACTCAACGAACCCGTATCGGTAATCATACCGGTATAGATGCAATTGGCGTACTCTAACGACAACGGAGCATCCGGATAGAGCTCTTTAAAAAAGCGGAATACCAATTCTGAAGCTGATGTTGACTCGGTGGTTGAATACAATAAACCTGCTTCACATATGGGATTGGGATGATGATCTATCATAATTTTGTAAGCACCGGTATTTTTCACAATCGACTCCAGTTCTCTTCCCACACGATGTGCAGCATTCATATCTGCAATAAAAAGAATATCGGCTGACTCAATAATTTTCCGTGCTTTATCAAACTCCATGGCAGCAATGATAATCTCATCACTGTTGGGCATCCAGGTCAAATAAGAAGGAAAAACATTAGGTACAACTACATCTACATGGTGCCCTTTTGCCCTTAATAGGAGCGCAATTGCCAAAGAAGAGCCCAAAGCATCCCCATCGGGATTATAGTGCGTTGTAACTGCAATCTTCTTATTACCAGAAAGTTGTAATTTTAGATCCGCTTTTTGTTGTTCTGTCAGCATAAAATGAATTTAACCTGCAAAATTACAAAAAAAGATTAAGATTAATAGGATTTAAGGATTTGAGGATTAAAATTTAGAATTTAGAGTTTAGAATTTAGATTTTTTTTCGACATTCGGATTTCGGAAGTTGAAAAGGCGGAGGGCGGAAGGCGGAAGGCGGAATGAATCAAATTACGAATTACGGGGTAAATTTGAATTGAATATGGTTGTTGTAGAGACAGGGCATACCCTGTCTCCATGATGTGATTATGCGATAAATTCCAGAGTGGGGAAATAGCATAACAATAAAGGAAAACATAATCTGCCCCCTTTTTATTTTTATTTCAAAATAATATATATGATTAAATATCAATGGGTTATATTAAAATAACAGTTCAAAGTCCAAAAAATCCGAAATCCGAAATCCGAAATCACAATCCCCCATTTATTTTTATTTCAAAAAAAAGAAGAAAAAAACAATTACGAATTAAAAATCACAAATCTGATTGAACAGAACAGATTTACCAAAAAAATCTATACTTTTGCATACATAAAAATCAACAATATGAAACGTATAATTTTAGCTTTTTTAACTTTATTGCTGGTAAATGGTCTTTTTTCGCAAAACATTTATTGGGTCTATTTTACGGACAAAAATGAAACCACTTTTGATCCTTACTCTTATTTCGATGCCAAGGCTATTGAAAGACGGGTACAGCAGAATATTTCTCTTTTCGATATGACAGATTTTCCTTTGAATAATAATTACAAGGAACAGGTGATCAATTTATCGGAAGAGTTTGTTGGAGAAACACGCTGGTTTAACGCCGTTGCCGTTGCCATTACGGATGAGAATTTACCCTTGGTTCAAGAATTACCTTTTGTAAAAAATGTTGAACGAATCGAAACGGAAGGAAAACTGGCAACTTACAAGGATCATTTCACAGATTCGTTTGAAATGAGTAGCGATGCCGGTGAAAATGCCGGAATTTTACCGCAACTTGAACGTTTTGAAGGAGATCTGTTTGTTCAAAATCAAATTGATGGAAAAGGAATACGAATAGCTGTTTTCGATGGCGGATTTCCCGGGGTGGACAAACACGAAGCTTTTGCTCATTTGCGTGAGAATAATCGGATTATTAAAACCTGGAATTTCCCTTTAAAAAAGGAGAATGTTTACGGTTGGCATTCACATGGAACAATGGTTTTGAGTTGTATTGCCGGCATCCAAAATGGGAAAAAGATGGGATTGGCTACCGGAGCAGAGTTTTTATTGGCTCGTACGGAAATCAACACGGAACCTGCAAAGGAAGAGGTTTGGTGGATGCAAGCTGTCGAATGGGCGGATAAAAATGGTGCCAATGTTATCAATAGTTCGCTGGGATACGGAAAATCCCGCTACTACGTTGAAGATATGGATGGAAAGCAGTCGTTGGTTAGCAAAGCTGCCAATATGGCTGCAGCAAAAGGGATGTTAGTTTGCAACGCTATGGGTAATGAAGGGAGTGACAAAGCATGGCGCACATTGATTACTCCTGCTGATGCCGACAGTGTTATATCCGTTGGCGGTCTTAACCCTGCAACAGATAAACGCATCTATTTTAGCTCTTTTGGTCCTACTGCAGACGGAAGACTCAAACCCAATGTAGTGGCTTTTGGTACTGCTGATGTAGCTAAACCCCGAGGCGGCTATACTAACGCACCCGGAACTTCGTTTTCCAGTCCGTTGGTAGCCGGTTTTGTGGCTTGTGCATGGCAAACTCGTCCGCAACTTAAAGCTATGGAGTTAAAAGCCGAAATTGAAAAATCGGCAGATCTTTATCCCTACTTTGACTATCAGTATGGCTACGGAGTTCCACAAGCCGGCTACTTTATCAACCCAACAGCTCAACCGATAGAAACATCCCGGATTGCTTTTACAGAGAGTGAAAACGCCATATTTGTTAGCGTAACTCCTGATGAAAATGACAAAAACAACACTACCCTATTGCTTCATGTTCAAAAACCGGACGGACAACTGAGACAATATTGGGAGGTTGAATTCTCCGATTTATCTTCAATGGTTTATCCTCTCAATAAATCCAAAATTGAAAATGGTGATATTTTGCGCGTTTATTATCAAAAAGAGGTCAAAGAGTTACGTTACGGGACAGATTTCATACCCAAGGATAAAACTAATAAATCCGAAACATACAATTATTATGTGAAAGATGTTCCTCAGAAAAACGAAAAGCCTTCTGCTTATGGGGTGTTGTCCAAATATTTTATCTATCCTTACATATCGTGGGGATTTATAACTCCTCCTTTTAATGGATCGGATTATCAAATGAAGTATGGTAATTCGCAAACATTCATGTTTGGTTTACGCTTTAAAGGGAATGTTTGCAAATGGTACAATCTCGGGTTCAGTGCAGAAATTGGATACAACAAATTCCATGTTAAAAACTTTGAAGGCAGTCAATTGTTCCACACTGAGTACCTTCGAACATCGCTGTTGAATCTGGAGTTCTATCAACGTTTTAGGTTGGTACCTGATGAAGGATTGGGCGTCTATTTTGACACCGGTATTTACGGATCCTGGGTTTATGGCAATCAACATTTCATGAAAAAAAAATTAGATCCTAAGATTATCAAAACTGAAACACGGGGTAACATTCAAGGGTTCAATCCTTTGCAATGGGGAGTCCGCGCCCGTTTCGGATACAATTTTATTGCCCTTTACGGACAGTATCGTTTTTCGGACCTGTTTAATGAAAAAATGGGCAAAACAGAATTACCCAGATTAGAAGCTGGAGTGGAATTGGCTATCCCCTTCTAAAGGTAGAAGGTAGAATTTTGAAGGCGGAAGGCGGAGGGCGGAAGGCGGAATGAAAAAAAGGCGAAAATAGAAACTTTCTTGTTGAGCTTATTTTGAATATAACTCCGGTTAAATTTATTTCGGATTTATTTGACTATCAGGCTGATGTAATTTTAATTACCATATTTTATATTTTTGTTTTTCTTTTTGAAATAAAAAAAATGGGGGGCAGCATAGGTATTCCTTTTCAGACATTTTATCGCCCCACTCGGCAAAGGGCAGGGACAAGCCCTGCCCCTACAATCGCGGTTAATAAAAATTTCTGATTTATAATTCCCTGATTGTCAAATATTTGTTGTGATTTTAATGTATCGCATAATATGGGTACAGGTCGCGACCTGTCCCTACAGCAACCGCGTTCAATTCAAATTTTCGGTCATATTCGTAATTCATTCCGCCTTCCGCATTCCGCCTTCCGCATTTTTTTATATTTTTGCGGTTTGATGAATCTGAACGATGAATTACCTGACTGTTGAAAATGTTACTAAATCTTACGGGGAGAAAATACTCTTTGATCAGATTAGTTTTGGGATTGAAAAGGGGCAAAAAATAGCACTGATAGCCAAAAATGGTGTGGGGAAAAGTACACTGCTCAACATTATCGCGGGGATTGAAACTCCGGATAGCGGACTGGTTACTACCCGTAAGGATATCACTATAGCATACCTGCCGCAATTGAATGCTCTGGAAGCGGAACAATCGGTACTGGACCTTATTTTGGATTCTCAAAATCCGAGTATTGTGGCGGTAAAGGAGTATGAGGTGTGTCTGGCGTTGATCAAGAAACAACAGGATCAACAACTGCCTGTTCCCAAAGAGCTTTCCGAACGAATGGAGAAGAGTTTGCTCGAGGTGGAACGTCTCCATGCCTGGGATATTGAAAGTCGCGTTAAAGAGGTGCTTTCCAAGTTCGGAATTGACAATATCTTTCAGGATATCAATGAGTTGTCCGGAGGACAAAAGAAGAAGGTGGCACTGGCTAAAACATTGATTCATGACAGCGACCTCCTGATTTTAGATGAGCCTACCAACCACCTGGATATCGACATGATTGAATGGCTGGAAGAGTACCTCTCCAACAACAATATCACGCTGTTGATGGTTACGCACGACCGTTACTTCTTAGATCAGGTGTGCAACTATATCATTGAGCTGGATCGAAGCAAACTCTACCAGTACAAGGGAAAATATGACTATTATTTGGAGAAAAAAGCGGAAAGATTAGCCAATGAAGCGGTTACATTAGAGCGGATCAGACAGCTGTACCGTAATGAGTTGGCGTGGGTTAAAACTTCACCTCAAGCCAGAACTACCAAAGCAAAAGCCAGGATCAAGTCGTTTGAAGTACTCAAAGAGGAGGCTCACCAAAAGGTGGAGAAACAGCAGGAAGGGTTCTTTATTCAAAGCGAACGGCTGGGAAATAAAATATTGGAAATTAACAATTTACACTTCTCCTATCCCGACAAAGAACTGATCAGAGATTTCTCATACACCTTCAAAAAGGGAGAAAAGTGTGGCATTGTCGGGAAGAATGGAACCGGGAAAAGTACATTGCTCAAACTGATTATGGAAGAGCTTAAACCCGATGCCGGGAAAATCACTCCGGGATTGACCGTTCAGTTTGGTTATTTCTCACAAGATAATCTCAAAGTTGAGGGTAACAAGCGCATGATTGACATTGTGAAGGAGCATGCCGAAGTGGTTCGCCTTCAAAGTGGGAACTATGTGGGTGCATCGCAGTTTTTGAGCTATTTCGGGTTCAGTTACGAACAACAATACACCTATTTTGAAGACCTGAGCGGAGGAGAAAAGAGAAAGCTGCACCTGCTCATCACACTGATTAAAAACCCCAACTTTTTGCTACTGGATGAGCCCACTAACGACTTCGATATCGATACATTGAATCTGTTGGAAGAGTTTTTGGATCACTTTCAGGGCGTGGTGTTAGTGGTATCTCACGACCGTTGGTTTATGAACAAGTTGGTGGATCATATCTTTGTTTTTGAGGGAGAAGGAAAGATCAAGGATTACTACGGCAATTACACCGAATATCGTCTGGAGAGGGAGAAACAAGAGAAAGCGAGAAAAAGAGCGGAGAAGCAGCGAAGAGAGAGCGAGATCCGGCAAGAGGAGACCAATGTTGACGTCCCCCCAATAATTAAAAGTCAAAAAAGAACATATAAAGAAAATAGGGAATTTGAAGCACTGGAAGTAGAAATTGAACTACTGGAAAAGGAAAAAGAGGATCTGTTGGAGCGGATGAATTCGGGGAGTGCTACCGCGTTGGAACTGACAGAATGGAGCACGCGGTATGGTGAATTGGAGGAAGAATTGGATGAAAAAATGATGCGTTGGCTGGAATTAAGCGAAAAGGAGGAATAAAAAATGGGACACTATTATATTGATAATCTGGATGTTGAGATGTTTAAACTCGGTGATGAGGAGCATAAGCATCTGATTAAGGTGTTGAGAAAGCAAGTGGGTGACCGAGTACAGGTTACCGATGGAAAAGGAGGCATTGCAGAAGCGGAAATTGTATCGATTCAGAAGCAGGAATCCACGTTGCAACTGTTGAACCGGCAGTATGAGGTCGGAAAACGGGATTTCAGTTTGCATATTGGGGTCGCACCGACTAAAAACAGCAATCGGATTGAGTGGATGGTGGAGAAATGTGTCGAAATTGGAATTGAGAAAATTTCACTGATTATCACGGAACGCTCTGAGCGTAAACATGTTGACCTGCCGCGACTACAACGTTTGAGTATTGCTGCATTGAAACAATCGTCGGGAACCTATCTACCTGTTATTGAAGCAATTCCATTAAAACAATTCTTTAACGCCCTACCCTCTCCCACTCCTAAAATGCTCCGCATGATTGCCTGGTGTGAAGATCGTTCTGTTACTCCTCACATTGCGAAATTATTGTCCGGAAACCATTCCGATATCGTGTTGTTGATTGGTCCTGAAGGAGATTTTACAGCTCAGGAAGTGGAAATGGCGAGAGCACATCAGTTTCAACCTATTCAACTGGGTAACAAAATATTACGCACCGAAACAGCCGCAGTTTACGGTTGTTGTGCCGTTTCACTATTCAAGAATCAGTAAGTTATGAAGCAGTTATATCTTCCCAGATCCAAAAGTTTGGTTATTCGTTATCAGATTCTCTCCTTTTTGTACGAAGGACGCATTTTAGAGGTGCTGGAAGAGGATGCTGAGGATGTCAAAGTTGTGGATCGGGCACTACGCACCATCAAAGCGCATGAGGGGAATGAAGGCGAGCCGATTGCTATTGATGTTCAGGATTGTGGTGCCGGCTATCGCTTCCTGATGGCCGTATTGGCAATCACTCCCGGAGCTTGGTTATTAACCGGAACTAAAAGATTAATAGATCGTCCTATCTTTCCTTTAGTCAACGCTTTAAGAGAAATGGGAGCAGAGCTTTCAGAGGCTCCCAATGGATGGCTTATTAGGGGTAAAGTTTTACCCAATGCCTTTTCTGTTGCTGTCGATTGCAGCTCCAGTAGTCAGTTTATTTCTGCCCTTTTTATGATTTCTCAAAAAGTTGGGGGGATTAACATTCAACCTATTCCCAAGCATTTTAGTTCTCAAAGTTATTACGAATTAACGCAACAAGTGTGGGGCAGTTATTTCCTGGAGGGAGTGCCATCGCAAATAGAGGGAGACTGGAGCGGAGCGGTTTATGGCTACGCCTACGCGATGTTGCAACCCGGCGAGAAGGTGGTATTACATGGCTTGCAATACCCTTCCATTCAGCATGATGCACAGATTGTACCGCTTTTTGAAAAATGGGGTGTACAAACTCAGGTTTTTAATGACAGAGTTGAATTATTCTTTGCAAATTCTGCGGAGATTCCACCTCAGGAGATCAATCTGGAAAACAATCTCGACTTAGCTCCTGTTTTAGCAATATTGGCACTACTCTACCCTTTTCAACTGACGCTCACGCGTATCAAAAATCTGGATCATAAAGAGTCCAAAAGGGCGACCCATCTTGTTGAATTGTTGCAACAATTTACCCGGGTTACTACAACTACAGAGAGCGGAAGCAACAGCATAGATACCCTAACCATTGAGAAAAGAGAGCATAATTTACCCTCTTTTCTGCATCTTGATGCGCATCAGGATCACCGTTTAATCATGGCATTTGAACTATTTTCACTATTTACTCAGGTCGAAATCACTAATAAAGAACATGTTAAAAAATCTTTTCCACTTTTTTACAAATAAAAGGGATTATTTGCATTATTTTATTTAAATTTGTGGATTTTAAAGAGAACTGAATTAATTTGAAATTTTTAGCCTAAAAACAGCCTATGATTACTTTGAATATCATTGTTCCGATTCTCATCATTTCAGTAGTGATTTTTCTATTGATTATCTGGGTTTTAGTTGCTGTTTTATTATTGGCACGAAAAAAGCTGGTTCCGGAAGGAACTGTCACCATCAAGGTAAATGAAGATCGGGTATTTGAGCATGAGCGTGGTGTTTCATTGCTTCATGCGCTTTCAGAACATGGTGTATTTGTTCCCTCTGCCTGTGGTGGTGCCGGCACTTGTGGTTATTGTAAAGGGATTATCCACTCCGGTGGCGGAGATATTTTACCTACCGAAATGACGCATCTCAGCAGAAAAGAGGTGGAGGAGAAATACCGTCTGTTTTGTCAGGTGAAAGTAAGAGATGATATGGAAATTCAAGTTCCCGAGGAGATATTTGGAATCAAAAAGTGGGAATGTACTGTGGTTTCCAACGAAAATGTCGCCACTTATATCAAAGAGTTTGTGCTTCAGATGCCGGAAGGCGAAACTTTAGATTTCAAATCGGGTAGTTATATCCAGATTGATATTCCGGAAGGGAAAATCCGCTACAGCGATATGGAGATTTGTGAGGAGTATCGCACTGAATGGGAGCAAAACAGAATGTTCGGTTTGGTTGCCAGCAGTAGCGAATGGGTTACCAGAGCTTACTCCATGGCGAACCATCCTGCTGAGAATGATCGCATTATGCTCAATGTAAGGGTTGCCCCTCCCCCATTTAATTTCAAAAAGAAAAGATTTGAAAATGTGAATCCCGGTATTGCATCATCCTACATTTTTACGCTCAAACCGGGCGATAAAGTGACTATTTCCGGTCCTTACGGAGATTTCTTTATCCGTGAAAATGAGAATGAGATGATGTTTATTGGCGGTGGCGCCGGTATGGCACCGATGAGATCTCATATTTTTGATCAGTTTTTAACCAAACGAACTACCCGCAAAACCACTTTCTGGTATGGGGGACGTTCATTACGGGAACTTTTCTATATCGAAGATTTTGAGAGAATAGAAAAAGAGTTTCCTAACTTCCGGTTTGAAGTAGCTTTGAGTGCGCCGCTTGCAAAAGACAATTGGAACGGCAAAACCGGTTTTATCCATCAGGTAATTTTTGACAATTACCTTAAAGATCACCCTAATCCTGAGGACATCGACTATTACATCTGCGGACCTAAATTGATGTCTGAGGCGGTTATTAAGATGTTGGACTCTTTGGGTGTAACTGAAGAACATATATTTTACGATGATTTTGGAAATTAATTCAATATATTTATTAACAAGAACTTAGCTTTATGAATCAGAAAGATTTACACGAAGAAATTCAAGAGATTGAACTCCCCGCTAATGCTTACACAGAATTGAAGGAGGGAGAAGAGTACAAGCCGATTTTATTGGGGACTAAAAATTATCCTGAAGTGAACCTTTGGACTGTTCTTTGGGGAATTTTGATGGCCATTATTTTCTCGGCAGCTACTGCCTATTCCGGCTTACGTTTTGGACAAGTTTTTGAAGCCGCAATTCCGATTGCAATTATTGCCGTAGGTATTTCTACTTTAGCAAAACGGAAAAGTCCACTTTCGGAAAACGTGATTATCCAATCGATTGGAGCCAGCTCCGGTGTGATTGTAGCGGGTGCTATTTTTACTCTGCCTGCAATTTACATCATTAAAGAGCAAGACCCTGTTTTAGGAGCAGAAATCCATGTTAACTTTTTCCAAATCTTTTTTGCATCCCTATTCGGGGGCTTTTTGGGTATTCTCTTCCTGATTCCATTCCGGAAATATTTTGTTTCTGAAATGCATGGAAAATATCCTTTCCCTGAAGCAACAGCTACCACTGAAATTCTGGTTTCAGGTGCAAAAGGAGGAAATCAAGCTAAATTATTGGCTATTAGTGGATTAATCGGAGGTATTTACGACTTTTGTGTGAGTACATTCCAGTTATGGGCTGAAAACATCTCTACCCGGATGACCGGATGGGGTGAAAAATTAGCGATGGATCATAAATTCCTGTTCAAGATCAATTCCGGCTCAATTCTATTGGGTACCGGATTTTTGATTGGACTCAAATATGCTACTATTATCACTGCCGGATCATTACTTTCCTGGTGGTTTATTGTACCCCTTTTAGGTTCTTTCGGAGTTACCTCTGATGGAGTTTTAATGAGTGGCTTGGATCCCGAATTCATTTTCACTAACTATGTGAGATATATTGGTATTGGGGGAATTGCCATGGCAGGGATTCTCGGTGTAATCAAATCTGCAGGTGTAATCAAAACCTCTTTTGGAGTAGTTTTCCAAGCTAGCAAAAGGAAAGGTGAAGAGCAACAAGTATTAAGAACCCAGAGAGATATTCCAATGAAGATCATTCTATTTGGATTCTTAGCGGTTTTAGTAATGCTCGTACTCTTTTTCGCTTTTGGAGGTCTAAAGATGAATATGGTGCAGATCATTGTGGGTATTGGAGTTATTTTCCTCTTTGCTTTCCTTTTCACCACTGTGGCTGCCACAGCGATTGCAACTGTGGGAACCAACCCTGTATCAGGAATGACCATGATGACTTTGATTCTTTCTTCTTTTATCCTTTCTGCTGTGGGTCTTAAAGGAGGAACCGGAATTATTACCGCATTGGTAGTGGGTGGTATTGTTTGTTCTGCCTTAGCTATGGCGGGCGGTTTTATCACCGACTTGAAAATCGGTTACTGGATTGGAACTTCTCCATATAAACAACAAGCACTGAAATTTGTGGGAACTTTAGTTTCAGCTTTAACTGTAGGTGCTGTCATTATGATTCTTTCTAAAACCTACGGATATAGCGGCGAAAATGCGCTGGTTGCGCCCCAGGCTAATGCGATGGCTTCCATTATCAAACCTTTGATGTTTGGAGGTGAAACCCCATGGATTCTCTATATTATTGGGGCTATCTTAGCGATTCTTATGGATAGAATTGGTATTCCTTCATTAGCATTCGCTTTAGGAATGTTTATTCCTCTACAATTGAATACGCCTCTGTTGGTGGGTGGTATCATTGCATGGTATGTAAGCTCAAGAAGCAAAGATGACGCAGTGAACAAACTAAGAAAAGATAAAGGAACTTTGATTGCATCCGGATTATTAGCGGGTGGTGCGATTATGGGTGTTGTGAGTGCAATTTTACGTTATGCGGGAGTTCACATGGCAACCTCTACAGCATATCAAGAGTCCTCTGCTTTCTCTCTATTGTCGATTGTAGCGTATATTGGAATTATCACTTATCTTATCTTACACACCTTACATGGTAAAAAGAAGGAAGTTGTTGAATAATCTTTAAAATTAATTGATACTATGCATATAGCTATTGCCGGAAATATCGGATCCGGAAAAACAACACTGACAGGGATGTTAGCCAAGCACTTCAATTGGGAACCTCATTATGAAAGTGTGGATGACAATCCTTACCTTGCCAGCTTTTACGAAGATATGCAGCGATGGTCCTTTAATCTTCAGATCTATTTTCTCAATTGCAGATTCAGACAGATTCATGAAATCCGCAAAGCAAACAAGGATATTATTCAGGATCGGACCATTTACGAAGATGCTCACATCTTTGCGCCCAATCTTCATCAAATGGGATTGATGGCTTCCCGTGATTTTGAGAACTACCAATCCCTCTTTGAGTTGATGTCTGAATTTATACAAGCACCCGATCTGTTGATCTATCTCAGAGCAGATGTTACTACTCTGGTAGGACAAATTCAAAAGAGAGGGAGAGAGTATGAAAGTTCAATCCGCTTAGATTATTTACAGCACTTGAATGAGCGTTATGAAAAGTGGATTGAGACGTACAATGCCGGCAAAATGATCATTGTTGACGTAAACAGTTTAAAATTTGAGGAGGTTCCTGAAGATTTTGGAGTCATCATCAACATGATTAATGCTGAACTATTTGGTTTGTTTAAATAAAATGCGATGAAAAAAGTAGCTCTCATCCCTGCCCGTTATGCGTCAACCCGTTTTCCCGGCAAGCCGTTGGTATTGATTGGCGGAAAACCGATGATTCAGCGGGTTTATGAGCGGGTTATGGAGTCCGATGTGGATCTTTGTTACGTTGCGACGGATGATTATCGTATTGATAATGAAATAAAAAAATTTGGGGGGAAGGTCATCCTTACCTCTCCTGATCATCCATCAGGCACAGATCGCTGTGGTGAGGCTGCTCGCAAAATCGTGTTGCAGCCCGATGACTTAGTCGTTAATATTCAGGGAGATGAGCCCTTTATTCAGCCTGAGCAAATCAACCAATTGATCAGATTATTCGATAATCCGGAAGTTGAGATAGGCACGTTAGTCTATCAGATAGAGGAACGGGAAAAAATCGAGAATCCCAATGTGGTGAAGGCATTGCTTTCGGACCGGAAACGTGTGCTTTATTTTAGCAGAGCAGCGGTGCCCTACATTCGGGACAAAGAGAAAAAGGTTGTTACCCCATTCTACAAACATATCGGAATCTATGCTTACCGCTATCAGACTTTACAAAAGCTGATAGCGCTCCCTCAATCGAAGCTGGAGCAGACAGAACAGCTGGAGCAATTGCGCTGGTTAGAGGCTGATTTTCAAATCTTTGCAGCAATTACTTCACATGAAAGTTTAGCTGTTGATACACCGGCAGACTTAGAAAAAATTAATCACTTAATGCAATGGAATCATGATGGTAATTAGGAACATTATTCGTTATCTTCAACAAGAAGATGAACTGTTAGTCACCCGATTGGGCAAATTCCAAAAGAAAGAGATCCCTTCCACTATTCAGGAGGGACAAATATTGCCACCGAAGGTGATTGTCGAGTTTGAGATGAATGAAGAGCAAACCGGCTTTCCTATTGTAGATCATATCTCCAAATGGGAGTTTATCCGCCTGTTGGATGCTGATGAAGCGGTCAACAATTGGGTTAGTGAGTTAAAAAATGCGCTTCAGGAGAACAAAGAGATCGAGTATGAGAACTTTGGCACTTTCAGACTGGATGAATCCAAGGTGATTCGATTTGAGTCGGCAGTGATTAAGGAGCTTAATGAGCATTTCTATGGCATGGAGCCCCTCAAATTGGAAGAGCAGGCAGTGGTTGAGAGAGAGGGGGTAGTTGTGTCCGAAGAGCCTGAGAGTGTGCTGCCCCCTGATATTTTAATTTCCAAAGAAGAAGAAAAAGAAGAAATTGAAGCGGAAATCCCTGAAGAAACCGCTACGGAACCGATCGTTGAGGAGGTAGAAGAGCCGATCGATGAGCCGATAGAGGAACCGGTGGAAGAAGTGGTGGAAGAAGTGGTGGAAGTAGTTGTAGAGGCTCCTGTAGAGGAAGCGGAAGAGATTGTGGAGAAGGTTGAGGAGGAGATCGAGGAAGAGTTTGAAGAGGATAAAATCGTGGATGACGAAGAGGAACTTATTGAGGATGAAGCATTTGAGCAGCCTCCGAAAAAGAGAAGAAAAAGGAGAGTGTTCTGGAATTTACTCTTTATTTTCATCATTTTAGGAACTCTGGCACTGTTGTTATTCCTTTTCAAGGATGAGATTCAACGTTATATTATCGAGCCCAGACAGGCTGCGAAAGAGGTGCAGATGCCGACTACTGAACCCACGGAAGATCAAGACTTTTATACTGATTATCAAGATGTTGAAGAAGACTCAACTGAATTGGATGAGCTGACTGAAACGGAGACAGACAGTGGAACGGAGACGGCTGTTCAACCTGAAACAAGTGTCGCGAAAGCTCCCGGTAGTTATCCTGTGATTCGAAAAGAAAGCGGCAAGTTTTATGCTATTGCGGGGAGTTTGCTTAGTGAACAGGATGCGATTAAACATATCAAAGAGAAAAATCTGGATCGTTATAATCCTTCCATTGTGCATGCTGATTCACGTTATCGTGTTTGTATTGGCATTTTCAACACGGAAGAAGAAGCGTTCCAATTTGCGAAAAAAATTAACTCCAGTTATTGGGTTTTAAAATAATTCTGCTATGGATATATCTGTTGTTATACCGTTATTAAATGAGGAGGAATCGTTACCCGAATTGACCCAATGGATCGAAAAAGTGATGAATGAGAATCAGTTCAGCTATGAAGTCATCTTTGTAGATGATGGTAGTAGCGATGGTTCCTGGAAGCTCATTGAAGAGTTACAAGAGCAAAATAAAGCGATCAAAGGGATTAAATTCAGACGTAATTATGGCAAATCGGCAGCACTTAATGTAGGTTTTCAGAAGGCAGACGGCGATGTAGTGATTACCATGGATGCGGACTTACAAGATTCACCAGATGAGATTCCAGAATTGTATCGTATGATTGTTGAAGAGCAATACGACCTTGTATCAGGGTGGAAAAAAGTACGTTACGACTCCAAATGGGCTAAGAATATACCCTCTAAGTTTTACAATTGGACCACTACTAAAATCAGCGGAATTAAACTGCATGACTTCAACTGTGGACTCAAAGCGTACCGCAAAGAGGTGGTAAAATCGATAGAGGTTTACGGCGAAATGCACCGATATATTCCCGTTATTGCTAAATGGGTTGGGTTTCAGAAGATTGGAGAAAAGGTGGTACAACACCAAAAACGGAAATATGGGGTTACCAAATTTGGCTGGAGCCGCTTTATTAATGGCTTCTTAGACCTTTTATCGATCACTTTCACCTCCAAATTCGGCAAGAAACCGATGCACTTCTTTGGGTTATGGGGTACTGTCTCCTTTATTTTCGGATTTGGAATTACGATTTATCTCATCATTGAGAAGTTAGTCCGTTCGTATCATGGAACAGAATTTCGACAAGTAACAGACCAACCCTTGTTTTATTTAGCGATATTAGCGATGATTTTAGGAACTCAACTATTCTTAGCCGGTTTTTTGGGAGACCTGATCACCCGAAATGCACCCGATCGTAATAACTATTTAATAGAGAAGGAGATTTGATTATGAAAATTACTATTTTAGGACCTGCACATCCACTTCGTGGAGGGATAGCCTCTTTTAATGAACGTTTGGCACTCCAGTTCCAGAATGAAGGAAATGAAGTTGATGTGATCACTTTTAGCTTACAATATCCCTCTCTTTTCTTTCCCGGCAAAACACAATACTCCACCGCTCCCAAACCGGAGAACATAGAGATCAATGCGATTGTCAACAGTATCAATCCGTTCAATTGGTATAAAACAATTCGCAGAATCAATAAAAGTCAACCTGACATGTTGATTATCCGCTACTGGACACCCTTTTTAGCTCCTTGTTTGGGGACGATTGCCAAGGGAGTTCAGAAGAAAGGAAAAACGAAAGTAATCTGTTTGGTTGACAACTTAGTACCTCATGAGAAACACTTTTTCGACAACTCGCTCACCCGCTATTTCATGCGTGGCATTGATGCTTATATGACGATGAGTCAGTCGGTTTTAAACGATGTACTCTCCATGAAACCCAATGCCAAAACGATGCTTACCCCCCACCCTATGTTTGACAACTTCGGAGATCCGGTTTCAAGGGAAGAAGGATTGGAGCGTTTGGAATTAGATCCTCAATACCGTTATTTCCTCTATTTTGGACTCATTCGCGGATACAAAGGGTTGGACAATCTAATTGATGCTTTTGCACATCCGGAATTAAGAAAACACCCTTTTAAGTTGATTATTGCGGGAGAATTTTATGATGATCCCAAACCTTACATGGATCAGATCGAAAAACATCAATTAGGGGAACATATTGTACTTAGAACACAGTTTATTCCCAATGATCAGGTAGCGCACTATTTTTGTGCTGCTGACTTGATTGTATTACCTTATAAAGATGCCACTCAAAGTGGTGTTACCCAAATTGCATACCATTTTTCCAAACCGATGCTGGTGACGCATGTAGGTGGATTACCTGAGATTGTTCCTCATGGTGTTGCCGGATATGTTGTTCAGTCCAATGTAGAAGCGATTGCAGAATCGATGATTGACTTCTGTGAGAACAACAAGATTAACTATTTCGATGAAGGTATCGAGAAGGAAAAAGTACGCTTTCAATGGAGTACCATGACCGGTAAGTTCAGAGAACTTTATGACGCTACATAGGAACGTAATCTCTGAGGTATTTAAATCCTAAGTGTGATGTTTTAGAACCTTTTACCAGCGAATCTTCGCTAGCATTGCTAATTTTGTATCCTCTGACAGTTTTGCTTCTGGATGCAAAAATCCCCCAGGCTGTAACATAATTAGAATCAGCAGGAGCTACCAGGTTAGTATATTGTAATCTATCCTGAACAACTCCGGAAGTGGGCTTGTTGACGAGTAAATAATTATATAAACTTTGCGATCCACCCCAAACTTCAAAAGTAACCGGTGCATTTTTTCGAATATAGCGATCTACCATCGGATCTACTTTTAATTCCGAAGCGATTGCATCATAAATGGAGCTCGGATTATACTCTTGATTAATCTGATTGTGGTTTACATTATTCTCTGTCAAGAAAACTCCATTGGTAATATCTCTTTTTACATACCCTTCCTTAACAACCAATCCTGTAACCTTTGAAACTTCAAAATAGTGAAAATATTGAAAAATCTCATATCCTTTAGCATGGGAAACGTGAGTAAATATAATATTTCCCTTTCTACCTATCAGATTCAATCCTACATTTTCCGGAATATGGGGTGCATTGATCACAATAGGAGCTAAAATAGGTGTCACAGCTACAATCTCACGACCGGTCTCACGGTGTACAATTTTCAACTTATAGATAGCTGTCGGATCCAGACGTTCGGTAGTATAGTACAACAACTGGGTTGGGTAGCCAAAAACCCCTTCCGATCTAGGTACTGATGTTGTTGTATCCAGGGTGATTACCCTACCCGTACTTTCACCCCCTTTAGATTCTGTTAAAGTTACTGAAATAGTATCAAAATAGTATAATTTAGTCCAATCCTGTACAACTTCTGAAGGATTTCCTTCTGTTTGTAGTCCCTTATAAATTTTCAAGTAATGAACTGAATCCTGAGCATCCAATATCCCATATACAAAAGTTACATCACGATAAGGTGCATTGAGTGAAAAATCCTGTTCACAGGAATAGATAAAAAGTGATAATAAAATTGGAATCCAGATTTTCTTTATCATGATTGTATTTTTTTTAATAGGATTGCAAATTTACAGCTCTCACCCATTTAGGTCCACGGCGCGATCCATCCGGATTTCTGCTTTGGTTGAGATAATATATTCTGTCATTAAATGTATACATGATCCTAAAGGAAAGCACCTGATGGTACATCTTTCGGGTGAATGGATCTGCATTAACCAACGCATAATAAGTACGTTCAGCACCAATAGGTACTATAGAGTGTTGATATCTAAACGTAAACTTCAATCCTTTGTATATAGGTACTCTAACATCTAGTAAAAAATTCCAGTTATCGCGATAAAAACGTCCTGAGCGAATATCAGCATAGAGGCGACGTCCAAATAAAGTTTCTTTTAAATATACCAATCTTGCCCAGGAAGCGCCAATCCCAAATGCAAATCCAGTATAGGGGTCTTCAATATGAAAAAGGAGTGGTACCTCTACATAATCGGTCCGTAATTTATAATAGATCTTGTTGTTCTTGTACGGAAATGCAGGATCAAACAAGACGGTATCACCATAAGGGAAAGCATCTGCGCCGGATGAAGTATTACGTTGGTAGGCACCTTTTTGATTATAGAGCAATTCCACAGTAACAAAGATGCTTTGTTTGCGATTCAGAGGTAACATCACCAAGCCACCACCATTAAATCCCACTTTTTTAAAGCCATACACTTCATCTCCCTCTACTTGTGAGAGATTCATACCGGCTACCACACCTCCTATAAACTTCTGAGCTTTAAGGGGAAGCAATAATACTGCAAAAAGGAATAGACAAAAGATTTTCTTCATAATAGCCCTCAATTCAACCTGCAAAGATACAATTATTTTAAAAACAGAGGCTACTTTGGTGAATTTTATTTATTTATTCCCTTTTTACAGATATTTTATGTATTTTTGCCCTGTTTTTACAATGGAGGGAATCAGGTGTAAATCCTGAACAGTACCCGCTGCTGTAAGCCTCATAAGTTCTTTTAGATCCACGCCACTGTTATTGCGATAATGGGAAGGCCTAAAAGAGAGACAAGTCAGAAAACCTAATTGTAAAACGAGTCAAAAAGCTTCGGGATGAAGGCTGAGAACTTAAAGCAAAGCAATTTCTCTATCACCCCCTTTCTTTTTGAAATTAAAATAATTATTCATTAAAAACTTCAAAAAGATGAAAAAACAATTTTCTCAAATCTCAAAAACCGTGAGAACCCTGTTGGGTTGGACGTTAGTATTAACTTTATTAGCAGCCTCTTGCGAAAAACCGGTCGATCCTATCGAAAAACCCCTGATAGGTGAAGAAGGAATCTTTATTCTTAATGAAGGAGGGTTCAATGCAAACAACGCCTCAATCTCCTTCTACGATTTCAAAACCAAACAAGTGACTGACGATGTATTTCTGGATGCCAATCAACGAGGCTTGGGTGATGTCGGCAATGACCTTAAGATGTATGGTGGTAAACTTTACTGCGTAGTTAATAACTCAGAAGTATTGGAGGTAATCAATCCTAACACAATGAAGAGTATTAAAAGCCTTCCTTTGACAGGAAAACAACCCAGAATGCTCGAATTTTACCAAAACAAAGCGTATGTAACCTGTTATGATGGTACTGTCATTCGTCTCGACACTGCGTCATTGACCATTGACGGAACACTCAATGTAGGAAGCAATCCTAATGGAATCTGCNTGGTTGGAAATAAACTTTATGTTGCTAATTCAGGAGGTTATGATTATCCTATCACCTCAAACACCGTTTCAGTTATTGATCCCGTAAGCTTCACAGAAATCAAAAAAATTGAAGTGGGCTTAGGACCTAACTTTATCTTAGGAGATGACCAGGGAGACCTTTATGTAGCTTGTACCGGCAATTGGAATGATATAGAACCCGGTTTTTATCGTATTGCTGCAGGCACAGAAGAAGTGACAAATCTCAATATTCCTATCATGAATTTCACTATTCACAACCAAACAGCATACATTTACTATAACAACTACAATCCTGTAGATCCCGTATTGTGGATAAAAGAGTTTAACACCCATACTGAAAGCATCACCAATGAAAACTTTATTGCTGACGGCACTACCATTAAGGCTCCTTATGGCGTTAAGGTTGATCCAAGAAATGGCGATGTTTATATTACTGATGCTATTGACTTTAAAACGACTGGTGACCTCTACTGTTTCTCTTCAACAGGCAACAAAAAGTTTAAAGTTAGTGTAGGAATTTGTCCCAACGGTTCACTTGTTTTCAAAAGAAAATAATTAAATTTGATTTTCTAAATTATTTACTCTATATTTGCTTCTCCAAATTTATTCATTATGACTGATCATTCTGAATGTTGGGGAAGCAAGATAGGGTTAGTATTAGCCATGGCAGGAAATGCCGTTGGTTTTGGTAATTTCCTGCGTTTTCCTATTCAAGCTATCCAAAATGGAGGTGGCGCCTTCATCATTCCTTATTTAGTTTGTTTTGTACTCTTAGGATTACCCTTGGTCTTCGTTGAGTGGACAATGGGACGCTGGGGTGGTCAGCGCGGACACCACTCTACCCCATTCGCCATGGAGAAGATGGGAAAAAAGAAAATCTGGCGCTATTTAGGAGGATTGAGCTTCTTTACTACCATTGGAATTGCCAGTTACTACTGCTATTTGGAAAGTTGGACACTCTCTTACCTCTACCACTCCATCATTGGTACTTTCCGTGGTATGTCTCAAAGTGAGATTACCCTCTTTTTCAATCATTACCACGACATGAGCAGCACTCATTCGGGAATTCCTTACGAAAATGTGATTGCCTTTCTCTTTTGTCTGGCATTGAATGTGTGGATCTTAACCAGAGGGTTAAAGGGAGGAATTGAGGTGGTAGCCAAATATGGTATCCCATTGCTGATTTTATTAGGAGTTTTCCTGGCAATCCGTGGAGTGATGATCCAACCCGGTGAGGTGGGTGCCGTTGCGTATGGTTTTGAGGGACTCAATTTTCTGTGGACCCCACAGTATGACTCACTGCTGAACCCTAAAGTGTGGCTTGCGGCGGCAGGACAGATCTTCTTTACGTTGTCGGTAGGATTAGGAACTGTACAATGTTACGCTTCTTATGTTAGAAGTAACGAAGATATCGCTCTAAAAGCGGTTTCTACCAGTTTTGTGAATGAGTTTGTGGAAATTGTATTGGGAGGAACCATCCTTATCTCTATCTCTGTCGGATTTTTTGGCATTGATGCAGTCAGAGATTTGGTTGCCAACGAAGGCGGTTTTGGAATCGCGTTCCAAACCATGCCATTCCTTTTCCAAAAGTTTGGAACTATAGCAGGAACATTCACCAGTGTAGCCTTCTTTGGACTCCTTTTCATTGCCGGAATCACCTCCTCATTGGCAATGGGCAGTCCGCTGGTTAGCTTTTTACAAGATGAATTTAAGTTCAAAAAGAGAAATGCTTCCCTCATAGTAGGTGCAGCCATCCTGATATTTGGATTACCCACCGTACTTTTCTTTAAAGAAGGAGTATTCGATGAATACGATTATTGGGCGGGAACTGTGGGCATCTTTTCTTTTGCCATGATCCAGACCATCCTTTTTTCATGGGTTTATGGTGCAGACAAAGGGTGGAAAGAATTCAATCGTGCTGCTGATATCAAGTTGCCCGGCTTCTTTAAATATATCATCAAATATGTTACTCCGGTCATGTTAATCACCATTTTCATAGCTGCTTTCATACAGCCTGCAGGTGGAGATTGGAGTGTAATCTGGGAAGGGGGCTGGGAACTGGATGGATCGAGTGTTTTGGGCAGAATGTTAGGCAAAGGAAGTCGGGAAACAGGAATATACACTGCCTTAGCGCGTTATTTCCTATTGGGACTGCTCTCCTTGAGCATTCTCGCCATCTATATCGCTTACCGTAGAAAAGAAAAGAGTAAAAACTTAAAAACCAGAAAATGAATACATCAGCCTTAATTATTATGCTTACTGTTTGGAGTCTGGTTACTACACTGACTATCTATTTCATTGCCAAACTGTTAAAAAAGAAGTAAAATGAACTCATATTATCTCACATCACTNATCCAACTCACAAAACTCCAATACTATGAAATCTTTTTTCAACCTCAACTCCGGTGAGACCACCGCGGCGATCACATTGATGATCCTGATTTTACTCCTCATTCTCTATCGATTATTCGCTACTCATCCGCTTCCTAAGGAGAGTATTCCCGATTACTTTTTAGAATTAATCAGCGACTGTAAAAAAGCAAAGCGTGATTCTATTGATGATCTTTCTTTTTATCAAGATTCAATAAAAAAGGGGGGAGGAAAGCCAAAGCAGCTCGAATATGAAATCGTAAAACTCAATCTCAACCTCTGCGATACTAACGAAATTAAGGGTATTCCTCTTTTTGGAAGTGCCCGCGCTCAAAAATTGGTAGCTTATCGTGACCGTTTAGGAGGGTTTCACAAGATGGAGCAGATTCACGAAGTCTTTGTCCTTCAATCGATTGAAATCCCATTTATGGAGAAATACTTCTATATCAATTCGGGAGAGATCAAAAAAATCCCCATTAACAGCATCAGCTATCAAGATTTAAAGCAACACCCCTATTTTGATGCCTATTTAGCCAAACAAGTAATCAAATACAGAGAAACCAAAGGCAGAATTGAAAACATCGAACAGTTTCGGGAAGCCACCCGGGCGTACCAGAGCCTGATTGAGAAGGTAAGGCCGTATTTGGATTTTCAGTAAAACGTTAGGTATAGACAAATACAATTACAAAACATAAATTTCTTCATTTTCAGTCGATAATTTTTTTAATAAATATCACATAACACCATTACCAATATCAAAAAAAATAATATATTCGCAGTGTAAAATAAACTTGTGAGCATTGGGGAAAATTCAGTTGTTCGGAAATTCCGAACAACTCAAAAGAAAGAAAACTCCTGAGGCAACTGTTCGGAAATTCCGAACAGTTCGAATTGAAGGAAATTGTAGACACTGAAATGAAAATAAAATAAAAATGACAAGTCTAAATTCAAAATTCCGCCTTCCGCCCTCCGCCTTCCGCCTTCAAAAATGGTGTGTGTTTTTCCTTTGTTTCGTGCATTCTCTTGTTGGTTATGCTCAACAGAAGGTTACTACATCATACCATTATCATGACAACCTTGAAAAACTCGATGTTTATACGGGATTGGACAAGTTCAATATCGTTTTAAACGGGAAGGTAAAGAGTATGACGCAAATTTCCTATTCCCCTGATATTCGATGCGATACATTACCCGTTACGTTTGTCGATACAGAATATATTTCAGGAGAAGAACCCCACATCGGCGGAGCAGTATTGGTGTATCAATGCAGGTGCGATTCAACTATTTATCAATTTGACGATAATTTATCTCTCCAAACAGTAAAGAAAATAGATTTTAAAGTTTCATTTGGAGGTAGCTATTTAAGTGAGCGTGATGAGATTGTTTATGTTTTCAAAAATGGTTATTTAACTTCCGGTAGAGCTACGAAAAATGGGAAAATAGAGTATGAAACCAATTATAAATATGATTCAAACAACAATTTGATTCAAATATGGAGGGCTTCGAATGTAAAAGTGTATAAACCTCTAAAAAGGGACCCTCTTTTAAAAAAGATTACTTATAAACAGATGATTACCAAAGAGTATCTAGAATATGACAATAATAATCATCTTGTAAGAAAGGCTGACTATAGATATAAGTTTTATAAAGGATTTTTTAAAACTAAAAGGAAAGAGTTTCTTTTCAAGAAAAAGAGAGAACCAATTTGTAAGAAAAACTTACACTCCAGTGAAGAGTTTGAATATGACACCAAGGGTCATTTAATCTCTAAAACGTGGAATAATAATGAAAGAAAAGAGATTTATATCAATGACTCCATAGGTAATAAAATTGAAGAAGGATATTGTGCAAATTACAAGGGCAAAAAATGCCAATATATACCAACACAACGTTATCTTTATGATGAAAATAACAGATTTATAAAAAGCACTATTTCCTATATTAAGGGTACAGGCTATTACCACAATAAATATGATAATAATGGATTAATAATTGAAACAATAGGCTTCGGGATTCAGAACAAAAAGGATACCGTTGACAGATATCACTTTATCTATGAGTATAATGAACATGGACAAAAAACCCGGGAAGAAGCGCTAATAGGATTTCTATACCGTGCCAAAGGGATTTACAAAGTAATTACCACTACCTACGATGAACACCAAAATATTTCTCAACAGGAGTTTTACAATTCCGACAATCAAATAGCAATGGTTTTTCGCTATGTTTATACCTATGATCAATATGGGAACTGGATCAAAAAGGAGGAGTATGAGGGGAAAAATGAAGATAAGCTGGAAAAAATCAAGATTATTGAACGAAAATTTGAATATTATGAATAAAAAATGATTTCGGACTAAGATTAATTGGATTAAAAGATTAATAGATTATTTAATCTAGAATTTAGAATTTCGTGTCGCATAATCCGTAGTTAATCACAATTTCTCCTAAAGGAATAATATTCCAGAGTGGGGAAATGAAATGATAACAAAGCGAAATATGATCTGCCCCCTTATTTTTTTATTTCAAAAAGAAGAAAAAGAAATTAGAAGTAAAGGTGAAGGATGAAAACAAACGTATAAATAAA
>JGI24711J26586_10000146_pt1 | contig 49974 bp, 51 predicted proteins | sample BioPla3DNA1_FD_26586 | JGI IMG/M metagenome (IMG submission 26586)
AACTTGGTTAGTACAAAATTTTCAACCAGCATTGCGCCAATCAGGATTGCAAATAGTTCTTTCATTACGCTTCACCTCCGTTTGCTGCCCTGCTGCAGCCGGGGCAACCAACCCCGCATCCGGTTTCACATTCCGAACCAACATCTTTTTTCTTTTTAGTCAGCTCATTAAACAGTGCTACCAGAAAGCCCATTGCCAAAAATCCGCCCGGAGGAAGGATAAACATAACGGCAGGTTCAAACAGATTTACGGTAACAGGTATTCCCATCCAGGTTCCTGCACCGAGAATCTCTCTGACAGAACCGATAATTGTTATTGCAATAGTAAATCCCGCTCCCATACCCAGACCGTCCAGAACAGAAAGCAGGGGGCCGTTTTTTTGGGCAAACATCTCAGCCCGGGCAAATATAATACAATTTACAACAATTAGTGGTATAAAAATACCTAACTGCTTATTCAACTCGGGCAAAAGCGCCGCAAGCAGCAACTGAACGATGGTTGTAAATCCGGCAATAATGGTAATATAAGCCGGTATTCTGACTTTGTCAGGAACTATTTTTCTTATCAATGAAATTACCAGATTGGATCCCACCAGCACAAATGTCGCTGCGGCTCCCATTCCTAATCCATTCTTAGCCATTGTGGTGACGGCCAGAGAAGGACACATTCCAAGAAGAAGCCTGAAAGTAGGATTTTCATTTAACAAACCATTGATTAATACCGAAAAGGCTTTTTTTCTCTCTGCCACCTTACACACCCCCTGCTATTAATCGAATCAAAGCCACTGCTTCGTCTATGCCTTTTGTTACCGCTTTTGATGTAACTGTTGCTGCCGTGATGGCCTGTATCTCATTATCATTGTTAGCAGCTCTTTTTACCACATTGTATTGTTTTTCAGGAGCTTTGCCCAGAAACTGACCGGTAAATTCAGATTCAGATGCTTTAGCACCTAAACCGGGGGTTTCATTGTGGCTGGTAAGATGTACGCCTTTAATATTAAGGTCATTATCTATTCCTACAAGAATTTTCATCTGACCGCCATATCCTCTGGAAAAAACAGCTGCGACATACCCTACTGATTGTCCGTCTGCCTGAGCTATATATAATTTTTCAATATTCTCACTCACATCAATACCTTCAGCCTTAAGCTCTTCAGCAGTTTTTGCCTCGAGGAAGTTATCCGCATCCTGATAAACCTTCAATAAACTTTCCTGCTCGGCAATTCTGTTGTTTTCATCAATAATCGGCTTTGTTACTCCATTTACATAGGCGAGGGCTCCTGTAACAAAGGCGCATACTAAAAACAGAATTAAAGCCGGTTTTATTATTTCTTTAAACATGCGCTTCCCCTCCAAATCTTGCCGGTTTTGTGTATCTATCAATCATCGGAACCGAAACATTCATGAGCAGAATGGCATATGAAACTCCCTCAGGCATATTTGTAAACAGCCTGAAAAGCATTGTCAAAATGCCGCAACCAACTGCATAAATAACAGTACCCTTTTTTGTCATGGGGCTGGTGGTATAATCTGTAGCCATAAATATTGCTCCAAGCATTAGCCCTCCGGCTAATATATGGAAAAACGGGTTTCCTGTAAAAACACCATCCGGACCTATTATCCATGCAAGCAAGCCTACTGTTCCTATATAGATAACAGGAATATGCCAGGATATAACACCGCGGGCAATAAGATAAATTCCACCAATAATAAGTGCAAGTGCTGATGTTTCGCCTAATGATCCTCCGATATTTCCGAGAAACATATCAATAAGCCCGGGGAGCTCCCCACCCTCTTTCAGAGCCCCCAAAGGGGTAGCATACGATAACACATCAACATCTGCAGCATATGTCAGCGGCGGTTTCCATGTAGTCATTCTTGCTCCGTAGGATACAATAAGAAATGCACGGGCTGCCAGGGCGGGATTTAGAAAATTGTATCCCAGACCTCCAAAAAGCTGTTTAACAATTACTATGGCAAAAAATGAACCAATCACCGCCATCCAAAGAGGCAATTCCGGCGGCAGGTTTAAAGCCAAAATTAAACCGGTTACCGCTGCACTGAGATCTTTGATAGTATTATCTCTCTTTAATGCTTTACGGATTAAAAACTCGCTTCCTACACTTGATATAACAGTAACGGCTATCAGCAGAGCCGCTCTCAAGCCGAAGAAATAGACTCCTGCAAAGGCTGCGGGAATTAGTGCAATTATGACATCCTGCATCAACCTTTGAGTGGTGACCTCACTCCTTATATGCGGTGAGGAGTTCACAAACAACGTATTCTCCAAAACAATTCCCCCTCGATGTATTTCAGCGGAACACTACTGTTCCGAGAATGTTTATTAATTACTTTTTAGCTTTTCTGCGCAGGACATCTTTTCCCAGTCTGATTGACTGAGTCAGCATCCTCTTAGACGGGCATGTATAGGAACATGATCCGCATTCAATACAGTCTGTAACATTATACTTGTCAAGGTCATCATAAAGATTTGCCTTAACTAATCTGTCTATATCAAATGGCAACAGATTCATGGGACAGACTTTAACGCAGCGTCCGCATCTGATGCAGGCATATTCATCCGGAATCCTTCCATCCTTTTCATTTAATGCGAGTAAAGCATTGGTGTATTTCATCACCGGTATTTCATCAGAATATAATGAAACTCCCATCATAGGACCACCCATGATAAACTTTGCAGGTTCTGTTGTAAAGCCGCCGCTGAACTCAAAGACATCAGCGATTGGAGTACCTATTAATACTTCAAGATTCATTGGTGTTTTCACCGATGAACCATCTACTGTAACACGTTTTTTGATTAATGGCACTCCTGTTTTCATATATTCGGCAACAAATGCAACACTGGCAACATTCATTACAAGACATCCAACTGCTGACGGCAGCTTCCCCGGAGGAACTTCACGTCCTGTTAATGATTTTATAAGCATTTTTTCAGCACCTTGAGGGTATCTGGATTTTAAGCTGTATACAGAAATACTGTCTGTTTTATTAACGGCATTTTTAAGCTTCTTTATTGCTTCAGGTTTATTATCCTCAATTCCTATTAAGGCCTTTTGTATGCCCGTCCACTTAAGTACATGGTTTATGCCTTCAATGATATTTTCAGTGTTTTCCATACACTCACGGTAATCAGATGTAATATAAGGTTCGCACTCCGCCCCGTTTATTATAAGGGTATCAATTTTAGCGTCTTTTGGTGGGTTAAGCTTTACATGAGCCGGAAATCCCGCTCCGCCAAGACCGGTTAAGCCTGAATCCCTGACTGCTTTTAAAAAGCTTTCTTTGCTGTCTACAACAGGTGCATTGACATCCTCCGAGATTTCCTGAAGTCCGTCCGGCTTAATCTCAACACATACTACAGGCTTACTACCGGAAATAGTCCGTTCAGTAATTGCTGTTACAGTTCCCGACACACTTGAATGAACAGGGACCGAAACATACGCATCGGATTTTCCAAGCACTTGACCTACCTTAACAGTATCGCCTTTTTTAACCGCTACCTGGCAGGGTGCACCTATATGCTGCAGCATTGGAATAACAACTTTCCCGGGAATACTCATTTTGACAGTAGCGCATTCCATAGTGTTTTTTTCCTGAGAAGGATGCACACCACCCTTAAAATTCTGGAATTTCATTTTGCTCCAACTCCATATATAAAGTAAAAAAGTATAGATAAAACTAAAAATTTTATTACAAATCGACCTTTAATATAATAACACAGCTTCTGTACTTTTAAAAGACTAAAAGATTGTTAAAAAACCTACAAACAGAGGGATACAGGGCATGCACAATGTATTTAGTATACAATATTAGCTGTTTTGACATGATTTAATAAAATTAAATGTGACAAAATTACTTGTCTAAAGTTACATTTTTGTTTAGAATAAAAAACAGCGGCTTTAATTCCCGAGTATAGTTTAATTGTAAAATTGTACAATTAGATCAAATATATTAAATTATTGGTTGTATTTGTTAAATTATTAACTATATTGTAATACTGAAAGGAGAGACAACCGTGAAAGTAAACATAACCGAAACCGTACTAAGAGATGCCAATCAATCTCTTATTGCGACCAGAATGCCCTTCGAAGATTTCGAACCTGTATTGGAGAAAATCGATGAAGCAGGCTACGCTTCCATTGAATGTTGGGGAGGCGCAACCTTTGATTCATGTCTTAGATATCTATCCGAGGATCCTTGGGAAAGACTGCGAAAGATTAAATCAAAGGTAAAGAAAACAAAGCTTCAAATGCTGTTAAGAGGCCAGAACATATTGGGGTATAAACATTACCCTGATGATGTAGTAAGAAAATTCGTTGAATATTCTATTAAAAACGGTATGGACATTATAAGGATATTCGATGCTCTCAATGACTTTAGAAATATTGAGGTTGCGGTTGAGGAAACCCTTAAATGGGGTGGACATGCTCAGGGCGCTATTTGTTATACCATAAGCCCTATACACGATCTTGAAAGCTATGCAAAAATGGGTAAAACTCTTGAAGAAATGGGTGTTAACTCAATTTGTATCAAGGATATGGCCGGAATCATGGGTCCTCAGGAGGCTTATGATATCTTTAAGGCATTAAAGGAAACCGTTAAGGTTCCGTTAATACTCCACACTCACTCTACAACAGGTCTTGGACCTATGACCTATATGAAGGCAATTGAAGCAGGCTGCAGCGGCATTGACACAGCTATATCAGCTTTTTCGGGCGGAACCTCCCAACCTTCCACTGAAACAATGAATTATGCTATTAAGCAGCTTGGTTATAAGACAGATCTTAAGGAAGATGTGCTTAAAGAGATCAATGACTTCTTTAAACCTATAAAAGAAAAGTTCCTTGAAACAGGAGTGTTAAATCCTTATGTCATGGGAACTGAAACTGATGCTCTTGTTTATCAGATCCCCGGCGGAATGCTCTCTAACCTGATATCACAGCTGAAGCAACAGAATTCATTGGATAAGCTGGAAGAAGTTCTGCAGGAAACACCCAGAGTTAGAAAAGATTTGGGATATCCTCCCCTTGTAACACCTATGAGCCAGATGGTAGGTGTACAGGCCGCTATTAACGTATTAATGGGTGAAAGATATAAGAATGTTTCAAATGAGGTTAAGGCATACTTTAGAGGTGAATATGGAAAAGCTCCCGGTGAATTAAACCAGGACCTTGTAAAGAAAGTTCTTGGGGACGAAACACCTATTACAACAAGATTTGCTGATACTCTTGAGCCTGCATTTGAAAAAACTAAAAAAGAACTGGGAAGCATGGCACAATCGGATGAAGATGTGCTTTCCTATATAGCTTTCCCACAGATAGCTGAAAAGTTCTTTAAGGAAAGAGAAGAAAGGAAGGCCTCGACAGTCAGCTATTCCATAAGAAAAGTGTAAAGGATGTGTATTTATGACATTATTAGAAGGTCTGCAGATATTAGTTATTGGTCTGGGAACAGTCTTTCTTGTTCTGGTTTCACTCAGTGGTGCAGTTGCTCTGGAATCAAAGATATTCGGCTTGTTTGGTAAGAGTAAGAAAGTAGAACCTGCTGATGAGGCAGCTACGAGTTCGGAAGAAGCACCAGTTGTAAAGGCTGCATCAGGAGAATTAAAACTGATAGATGTAGATGAAAGAACTGCCGCTATGATTATGGCAATAGTCAGTGACGAATCACAGATTCCACTGTCTGAATTAAATTTTAAGTATATCAAGGCTATAGACTAGAATATCAGCTTTGAACTTAAGCAGGAGGATTGAAACAAATGAAGTATATAGTAACTATTAACGATAAAAATTATGAGGTTGAAGTTGAACGGGGGCAGGCAACCCTTATTAAAACCTCTCAGGCTGCAGCTCCTTCTCCACAACCTGTAGCAGCACCTGTAGCTGCTACACCCGCTGCTCCGCCTGCGCAGCCCTCAACCCGCCCAGGCTGCCCCTGCCAATGTATCGGGAGAGGCTATTAAAGCTCCTATGCCCGGGACCATATTGGATATTAAAGTTACTCCGGGTGCATCTGTCAAAGAAGGCGATATCCTCATTATTCTGGAAGCCATGAAAATGGAAAATGAGATACTGGCTCCCAGAGACGGGGTGGTAACACAAATCATTACAACAAAAGGTGCATCTGTGTCAACAGGCGATGTGCTGCTATCATTTAATTAGGGGGTAAAGATTATTCATGACGTACTCATTAACTGATACATTATTAAGGATATGGGAAATGTCAGGCTTTGCTAATGCAACATGGCAGCAGCTGNTTATGATTCTTGTATCCTTTGTTCTGGTTTACCTGGCTGTTGTNAAACAGTTTGAACCGCTTTTGTTGCTGCCAATAGCTTTTGGAATGCTATTAGCAAATTTCCCTATGACNGGTTTATTGGAAGGTCCTTTAGGTGATCAGCCGGGAGGATTATTATANTATATNTATCAGGGAGTTGAACTGGGTATATATCCACCGTTAATATTCCTTGGGATTGGTGCTATGACTGATTTCGGACCGCTTATTGCAAGGCCCTCCAGTCTGTTCTTAGGTGCAGCTGCCCAATTTGGAATATATATTGCCTTTTTAATGGCACTTGCTTTAGGGTTTTCACCCGAAGCTGCAGCATCTATAGGTATCATCGGTGGAGCAGACGGTCCTACTGCAATCTGGCTGACAACAAAACTTTATCAGGATTTATTGCCTGCTATAGCAATTGCTGCTTATTCTTATATGGCACTTATACCATTGATTCAGCCTCCACTGATGAAGCTTCTGACCACTAAGAAGGAAAGAGAAGTAAAAATGGAGCAATTAAGGGAAGTATCCAAAGCTGAGAAGATAGTGTTCCCTGTTGTAGTATCCGTTTTATGTATCTTACTTCTTCCTTCGGTAGCACCGCTTATAGGTATGTTAATGCTTGGAAACCTTCTGAGAGAGTCAGGTGTAACTGAAAGGTTGTCAAAAACAGCTCAAAATGAACTTATGAATATTGTAACCATATTCTTAGGCGTGTCTGTCGGCGCTAAAGCCGTAGGCGAAAGATTCCTTCAAGCCGAGACTATAAAAGTAATTGCATTAGGTTTAATAGCTTTCGCTTTCAGTACCGTCGGAGGCATACTCTTAGGAAAACTCATGTGTTGGCTTTCAGGCGGAAAAATCAACCCGCTCATTGGTTCTGCCGGTGTGTCTGCAGTACCGATGGCTGCCAGAGTATCCCAAGTTGAAGGCCAAAAGGCCAATCCGAGTAACTTTCTACTCATGCACGCAATGGGACCTAATGTGGCAGGAGTTATAGGATCTGCCGTTGCTGCAGGCATTTTCTTTGCTTTGTTCGGAAAATAGAATTCAGGTTTTTAACCATTAATAAAGGGCTGTTTCGTTTGAAACAGCCCTTTTAGATTCTGGTATGTACTCAGGATGACAAAACCCATTAACATCAAATCAAACCAAAAAGGAGATCTCCATAAGTAGGGATAGGCCAGAGATTTGCATCCATCATATTCTCAAGTTTATCTGCGTCCTTTCTCAAGTCCTCCATAATGGGAATAACCATTTCCATGTACGCTCTTGCTTTAATCAATTTGTCACCGGTCATTTTATCAAGAGTTTCAATAGATTCATTTAAAGCATCCGCATCAATCCTCAAACTGGATGTAAGAACCACCAGTTTGTCCAAAGTCTTTTTTGTAGACTTAGAATCCGCACCTGCGGAATTTAAAGCTGATACCGTATCTGCAACGCGTTTTACGTAATATATTGCTGCCGGAAGAATCTGGCGGCTAATCATTTCAGCCATTGTAAGGGCTTCTATTCTCAATGTTTTTATATAGTTCTCCAGCTGTATTTCGTATCTGGAATAAACTTCTGTGGGAGTTAACACACCGGTCCTATTAAACAATTCAATATTTTTCTTATCAATCAAGGCCGGGATGGCATCAACTGCAGTTTTAAGATTTGGTAATCCTCTTCTTTCGGCTTCCAAAACCCATTCTTCAGAATAGTTATTTCCATTAAAAATAATACGTTTATGTTTCTTTATAATATCTTTAACAACGCAATGCACCTCTGTCTGAAAATCTGATGCTTTTTCGAGCCTGTCGGCAATCTGATTCAGAGAATCAGCCACTATAGTGTTTATTATAAAATTCGGAGTTGCTATTGATTGGGATGACCCAACCATTCTAAACTCAAACTTATTACCTGTAAACGCAAAAGGGGATGTCCTGTTCCTGTCGGTTGTATCCTTTGGCAGAATAGGCAGAGTCAAAACACCTATTTCCAAAGTTCTGCAATTTCCGTTATCCTTGGCCACTCCTGTTTCAATCTGTTCAAAAACATTTGTCAACTCTTCACCCAGATAAATCGAAACAATTGCGGGAGGGGCCTCATTTGCTCCTAACCGATGGTCATTTCCTGCCGATGCTACCGAGAAACGTAATAAATCCGCATATTCATCAACGGCCTTGATTACTGCACATACAAAAATAAGGAACTGAGCATTGTCAAGCGGAGTGGACCCTGAATCCAGCAGATTTTTTCCTTCATCTGTTGAAAGGGACCAGTTATTATGTTTACCTGAACCGTTTACTCCGGCAAAGGGCTTCTCATGAAGCAGGCAGGCCAGGCCAAGCCTGTCTGCTACGCTTTTCATAACCTCCATTGTCAATTGATTATGGTCAGTGGCAATATTTGTTGTTGAGTATACGGGAGCAAGCTCATGCTGAGCAGGGGCCGCTTCATTATGCTTGGTTTTAGCAGTTACTCCGAGCTTCCAGAGCTCTTTATCAAGCTCATGCATAAACTGGGAGACTCTGTCCTTAAGATTGCCAAAATAATGATCATCAAGCTCCTGACCTTTTGGAGGTCTTGCACCGAAAAGTGTCCTTCCTGTATAAATAAGGTCCTTCCTTTTCAAAAAGTATTCTTTATCAACTAAAAAATACTCCTGTTCAGCCCCCATTGTGGTAACAACATTTTTTGTATTTGTATCACCAAACAGGCGCAATATTCTAAGTGAGGCTTTAGATATTGCTTCCATTGATCTTAAAAGAGGAGTTTTAAGATCCAGTGCTTCTCCGGTATAAGAGCAGAACGCAGTNGGTATGAACAATGTTCTGTCCTTAACAAATGCAGGTGATGTACAATCCCATGCGGTATACCCTCTTGCTTCAAAAGTCACTCTCAATCCACCCGACGGAAAGGAGGATGCATCAGGTTCACCCCTAATGAGTTCCTTGCTTGAAAACTCCATAATAGCTCTTCCGTCGCTGGTAGGGGTTAAGAAAGAATCATGTTTACCGGCGGTAACTCCCGTCATAGGTTGAAACCAATGGGTATAATGGGTTGCACCCTTTTCAACCGCCCAGTCCTTCATAACGCATGCAACTACCTCGGCAACATCCGGATCTAATGGCAAGCCTAAATTAATGGTTTCCTTTAATTTTTTATAGGTAGCCTTCGGTAGCCTTTCCCGCATTACAAAATCGTTAAAAACGTTTGAACCGAATATATCTGAACTGAATACCCCGGTATCCTTTTCCATTTTTAATCCTCCTCAATATGTAAAAGGCGTTTATTTTCTGTTAAAACGCCTCTAGAATTATCAAACATACAATAATTTAGAACTGATTATAACAGATACAATATTTAGCGTCAATTTATATTCTATTATAACTGGATACATGCTATATATCGGCTAAAAACAGTATAAATGATAATATTTTTTATTGATTCATTCTTTTCTGGAGCTCTTTTGCAAGCATTCTCTTTACCTGGGACGGGTCTCCCCTTCCTTTTAATGCGGCCATGGTTTTTCCCATAAAAAAGCCAAAGGCTTTTTCTTTNCCCGAAATATAGTCGTTAAGAGCATCAGGATAATCATTAANAACTTGCGTTATTGTATCTTCTACAAGGGTTTCATCCCTTTGCACCCTAAGGTTCAGCCGTTCTATTATTTTGACAGGTTCTTCGCCTGTTTCCAGAAGCACATCTATTACCTGTATAGCTGATGCATGGGTTATCTCGCCCTTATCTAAGAGAAGTAAAGTCTGTCCGAAGTTTTCCCCGTTAATTGATTCAAGAATCATTTCACCAGTTTCATTAATCCTCTTCATAATCTCAGTCATTATCCAGTTGCTCACAAGTTTCGGATTACCGCAAATTTCGGTGGTACTCTCAAAAAGGTCTGCAATATGTTTGTTTTGTGTAATAAGCTCAGCATCGTATTTCGGAATTCCAAACTGATTTACATATCTTTCCCTTCGCATTCCGGGAAGCTCCGGCATACTTTTCTTAATAGTCCTGACAAAGTTTTCGTCAAGACATACAGGAGGCAGGTCCGGTTCGGGAAAATACCTGTAATCCATAGATTCTTCCTTACCCCGCATTACAAAACTCTCACCTTTATGATCATCCCATCTTCTGGTTTCCTGATACACCTCCTGCCCGGCATCCAGTATTCGAGCCTGCCTCTCCGCCTCAGCCTGTGCAGCCCTTTGGACTGCTCGCAAAGAATTTAGATTCTTCATCTCGGTTCTTACGCCAGGTGTATTTGATCCTTTGGGTTTGAGCGAAAGATTTACATCTGCTCTTAGTGAACCCTCCTGCATTCTACAGTCTGAAACCTCAATATACTCCAGAATGGTTTTGATTGTTTCCAGAAAAATTTTTGCTTCCTCCGGTGAACTTATATCGGGTCTTGTAACAATCTCTATGAGAGGAACCCCGCACCGGTTATAATCAATCAGGGAGTCTTGTCCGTCAGAACTGTGAATAAGCTTTCCCGCATCCTCTTCAATATGGATTCGTTCAATGCCAATTCTTTTAATCTCATGACCGACAACTATATCCACATAGCCATCATAACAAATCGGCAGATTATGCTGTGTTACCTGATATGCTTTCGGCATATCGGGATAAAAATAATTCTTGCGGTCGAATTTGCTGAAACCTGCTGTCTTGCAGTTCATAGCCAGTCCCGCCTTTACGGTGTATTCCAATACCTTTTTATTTAACACAGGCAGTGTGCCGGGCATTCCGAGGCATACAGGGCAACATCTTGTATTTGGTTCACCGCCAAATTCATTTTTACATCCACAGAAAATTTTAGAACTTGTTTTGAGTTCCACATGTATTTCAAGTCCAATAACGGTATCATACCCCATCACAAGTCCTCCTTTTCTTCATGAATTTGAAGTCTTCCTGCTTTCATCTCAATCATTTTTGCGATATTCAGAAGAAGTTTTTCGCCAAATGGTTTCCCTATGAGCTGAATTCCTACCGGTAACCCATTCTTATCTTTGCCGCAGGGTACAGATATGGCAGGAAGTCCTGCCAGATTTACAGCAACGGTATAAATATCATTAAGATACATTTTAAGTGGGTCGTCTAGTTTCTCACCTAATTTAAAAGCTACTGTCGGGCATGTGGGAGCTGCTATAACATCATATTTTTTAAATGCATTATTGAATTCTCTTGAAATCATACTTCGCACTTTAAGCGCTTTCTTATAGAGTTCGTCCTGATATCCCGAGCTTAATGCATATGTTCCTAACAGAATACGTCTCTTTACTTCACGGCCAAAGCCTTCTGATCTTGAACGCCGATACAGATCGGATATATTCTTCGCATTTTCATCCCGGTATCCATACCGTATCCCGTCAAATCTCGCCAGATTGGAACTGGCTTCAGAAGAAGAAATAATGTAGTACGCGGGTACAGCATTTTTAATTGAGGGAAGTGAACATTCAGACAGAATGGCGCCCCCGGATTCCAGGTCCTTCAATGCGCGCATTATAATGTCTTTTACATCCTCATCTAATGCTGAATCAAAAAACTCCCGGGGCAGAACAATTTTTAAATCGTCAACCTCTCTCTCCAGGCCATCTAAATAATCTACTGCCTGGACTTTTACCGAGGTTGAGTCCATTGGATCATATCCTGCTATGACATTCATAATAAGTGCGCAGTCTGCTACATCTTTAGTCATCGGGCCGATTTGATCCAATGAGGATGCAAATGCTATTAAACCCAATCTTGAAACCAGGCCATAGGTTGGTTTTAGTCCAACAACACCGCAGAAGGAGGCCGGCTGTCTTATGGATCCCCCTGTATCAGATCCCAGGCTAAACGCACAGAGATCTGCCGCTACGGCGGCTGCTGAACCTCCGCTTGAACCGCCGGCAACATATGCTGTATTCCATGGATTATGAACAGCTCCAAAAATACTATGCTCGGAAGAGCTCCCCATAGCAAACTCGTCCATGTTAAGCTTTCCTAACAACACTGCTCCGCTCTTCTGAAGCTTATTGTAAACTGTTGCTGAATAAGGGGGTAAGAAATTCTCAAGCATTTTTGAAGCGCAGGTGGTTCTGATATTATTAGTACAAATATTGTCCTTTAAAGCTGTTGGAACACCACAAAGATAAGATATATCTTCATTTGAATCCAGAAGTTTTTGAGCGGTCTCAGCAGCCTTAATGGCCTCATTTTCACAAACAGTCACGTACGCATTAATATCCGGATTTTTCTTTTTTATTTGATTTATATACTCTTTAGTGAGCTCAACAGCACCAATTTCCCTGGATCTGAGTAATTCTGCTGTTTCTATAATGGTTTTTTTACATATACTCATATCAGCTCTACCACCGCAAGTACTTTGAAATAACCATCTTCATCAATTGAGGTGTTTTTAATGAATTCGTCCCTTATATTTTCACCAGTGACAACATCTTCGCGGAATACATTTTTAACAGCCAGAATATGCTCCATGGGTTCTTCGTCATCTGTGTCCAGACTCTTAATTTCCTCCATATATCTGATAACTTCATCCAGCTGAGATGCATAGATTTCCAGTTCTTTTTCGTCAATATAAATAGCAGCCATGTCAGCCATTTTACTAATGGTCTTTACGTCAGCAGCAGACATACTACACCTCCTGTATAAAAACCTGTAAATATATCTTAATACGCAGGGTATTAATTACATTTACTACATAGTAACTATACCATAAATAAGACTAAACCGTTTCAGTCCGGTTTCTTCCTCCATTTTTGGCAAGATAAAGAGCTGTGTCGGCTCTCTTCAATATATCATCAACTTTATCGCCCTCTTGATATGTAGTTACTCCAAAACTCACTGTTATATTGCCTATATCTTTGAAGTAGTATTTCTCAATAGTCTTCCGTGATCTCTCCGCAGTATGGACAGCTTCCCTGAGCCTGGAGTCGGGAAGCAGAATAGTAAACTCCTCTCCGCCTATTCTTGAAATTATATCGGATTTACGTAAATCTTTTTGTACAATATTAATCAGGGTTTTCAGAACTTCGTCTCCAGTACTGTGACCGTATGTATCATTTATAATCTTAAAACGATCTATATCGAACATAATTAATGAAAATGCAGAATTTTTTCGTTCAGCTCTGGAAATCTCCTTATTCATGTATTCAATGAAATATCTTCTGCTGTGTGCTTTGGTCAAGTTGTCATAAGCCGCGAAGGTTCCCAGGTTATCATATACATATTTTTTAATAATATAAATAAGCACTAAACCGAAAATCAGCTCAAAAACTAAAAATACTATTGGAAGCGCAAGGTAGGCTGTCTTGTTTTCTGCGATATGTTGATTTTTTAGTATTGCATTGTCAATTATATCCCAGCATTCCTCACTGGTTTGTATCAGAATCTTTCTGTAATAATCATTTGGAGTATGCCTGTACTTTACAGCTATTGATTTGAGTTCTTCCCACTTTTCCTCTGTTTCATTCAGAAATGGTGTATTAAGCTTTTTATGCGTCTCTAAAATATTATCTATCCGGTTTTTAATGAATTCATTTTCTCCATTAACAAGCTCCAGCTTCGTGAACCTCTGAATAGAACCTCTTATAGTTCCCAGTTGATTTATATCCTCAACGTCGCCTTCTACCAGTCCAATGTACCTTTGAAACAAAAAAATATTTGTGCCGGCGAACAGTATTGAAACTATAATAATCATAAAAATATATTTAGACCGTCGTTTCATACCCAGCCCCCCAAGCTATAAAATTACATCATATAGAATTCTATATACCCCCAATACGTAGTGTTAATATATTAATATAAAATTTATTATCCTCTCTGTCTTGATATTTCAAACATAATAAGAGCTGCGGCAACCCCTGCGTTGAGCGAAGAAATCCTGCCCTTCATCGGTATTTTAACCATTAGATCGCATTCGGCCTTCACCAGCCTGGATAAACCCTCTCCTTCGCTTCCGATAACAAGCGCGGCAGGACCTGTAAGATCAGCATCCTGAAAATTTGTTTCTCCATCCATGTCAGCACCAATGATCCACAAGCCTTCACTTTTAAGAGCTCTCAAAGTTTGAACCAGGTTTGTAACTCGTGCTACCTGAACATATTCTAATGCCCCTGCCGCCACTTTTGCCACTGTTGCGTTTAAAGTGGCCGAGCGGCGCTTAGGAAGTATTATTCCATGAACACCTGCACATTCGGCACTTCTGATTATAGATCCTAAATTATTTGTATCGGTAATGCCATCAAGGACAAGTACAAACGGCTTTTCTCCTTTTTCTTCAGCAATCCTTAAAATATCCTCAACATCAACATATTCCTTAGCGGCAACCTCCAGAATCACTCCCTGATGAGTTCTTGTTTGTGATATAGAGTCAAGCTTATTTTTCTCAAGGTATTGGATAGGGATGTCTTTTTCTCTGGCCATTGCCACAATTCTTAAAATTAACACATCCTCACTGTCCTTTTCAACAAAGAGTTTGTTTATAGGACGTCCGGATCTCATTGCCTCAAAAACGGAGTTTCTTCCTTCCACTCTGTCTTCTCTGTCAACAATATCTTTTATTCCAGCTTCATTGAAGGGTCTCATAACTCCAATTTCTTCTTTTTTGTTCCGTACTTTATCTCTTTTATTAATCGGGGAGTGTAGCCCGCTTTGTCCACTTTCTCTGGATTTTCTCTCCTTACTGCCATCCCGGTTGTTTCTTCCTTTGACAACGGGTTTAGACCTTGAACGCTTCTTTGATCCGAAATTATTCTTTCTCATTATTTTACTCCGTTCCGGGTGCCTCAATAATATCGGCCGCCTGCTCCATCAATTGATACAGTCTCTCTTTCTGTTTTGTCAAATACAGATAACCTAATAATGCCTCAAATCCGGTAGCATGCCTGTAATCTTGTATGTCGGCGTTCTTGGGTATAGTAGTGGATTTCGTGTTCCTTCCCCGCTTGAAAATATATGCCTCATCCTCGGTAAAGGTATCCAATAAGGCCTTTGATATTTTCGACTGGGAAGCCGCCTTTACATATTCGGTTGCTAAAACATGCAACTTATGAGAAGTTCCTTTTTTTTTCATTATTAATCTTTCCCGTATGAAAAGATTAAATACCGCATCACCCATAAATGCCAAAACCGAAGGTTGCATCAGCCTTGCTTCATCCGGTCTTTCTATGCTCAAAAAATCGCCTCCATATTTCTTCTTTGTAACAGCTTTATCCAGCTTTCATGAACAAGCTATAATAGCTCCCATAGAGATGGTATTTGAATAAATGGTAAATACCCGCCCCATCCCAGTAATAGTGAAAACAAAAGATGAAGCAGCGGAACGGCAACAATCCCGAAAGCGACGTATTTGAGGGTTTGATCACTTTTCATCTTCAAAACCAGAGGAGGCAGAAATACGGTTAAAAATATCAGCAGTATGTAATACAGATAGACCGGAAGCTTTAGTACATTATTGTAACGGCTTATAATAAAGCTTCCGTAAGCTGTAAACATTCCAATAATATTGATAAGAAATGATTTCGATTTATACTGGCTTCCCATAACAACCCTTATAACGCACAAAAATGCTAAGTATGTCACTCCAGCCATTATAAGAAATCTAAATGCCTGATCCATTCTATCGCACCTCTTATTTTACGACAATATTGACTAAACGGCCTTTTACAACAATTATCCTGACTATATTTTTTCCTTCCAGATATTGAGCCGAACGCGGGTCATTCTTAACAATATCTTCAATTTCCTTATTGTCTGAACCGGTAGGCACATTCATTCTGAACTTAATCTGTCCGTTAAACTGAACAGCAATCTCAACCTCATCCTTCACAAGAGCTTTTTCGTCATGTACAGGCCAGCTCTGGTTAAAGATAGAGTCTTTCTCGCCTAATGTCTCCCACATTTCTTCGGCAAAATGAGGTGCAAAAGGTGACAAAAGCTTTAACAAATCTCTCAAGGTTTCTTCCATTAAATTAAGGTTCTTGTCTGCCTTCATATCATATTTATATATGGCATTAACAAGTTCCATAAGCCTTGCTATTGCCGTATTAAACTGGAACTGGTCAGTATCCTGGGTAACACTTTTAATAGTGTTGTGCCGCACATAATTAAGCTCTTTCTCATCGGCTCCCATAGTGTCTGAAGACGGTTTTACTCTTTCGCCAACATGTTTTTCAATTATCCTGTCGATCCGTCCTATGAAACGATCTATAGCCTTTATTCCGTCATCGCTCCAGGGGCCGCCTTCAACATATGCAAAGCCGAAGGCCAGATACATTCTGAAAACATCAGAACCATATTTGTTTATATATTCGTCCGGTGTTACGGTATTGCCTCTCGACTTAGACATTTTTTGGCCATCTGAGCCTAAAATGGTACCCTGGTGTATTAATGAAAGGAATGGTTCATCAAAATTAAGATAACCCATATCTCTCAATGCCTTTGTGAAAAATCGCGCATAAAGAAGATGCATGGCAGCATGCTCTGCGCCACCAACATATTTATCAACAGGAAGAATTTTATTTATCCATTCAGTATTAAAGGCTTCTTTATCGTTCTTATTGTCCGGATACCTTAAAAAATACCAGCTCGAGCAGACGAAGGTATCCAATGTGTCCGAATCTCTTTTTGCATTACCTCCACAGGTGGGACAAACGGTATTTATAAAAGACTCACATTTGGCAAGCGGAGACTCGCCATCAGGAGTAAATACAACATCATAAGGAAGTTCAACCGGCAACTGGTCTTCGGGCACCGGAACAATACCACACTTTTCACAATGAACAACTGGAATTGGAGCCCCCCAATAGCGCTGCCTTGAAACAAGCCAGTCCCTTAAGCGGTAGGTAACCTTAAGCTCTCCCTTCCCTTGTTGGGAAAGCTTATCAACAATTCTCAGGCGGGCATCTTCCGACGTAATTCCGTCAAATTCTTCGCTATTTGTTAAAATACCGTCTTCTACAAATGGAAGATTATCATCAACGCCTTCATTTCCTTTGATAACACGAATTATATCAAGTCCATACTTAGTAGCAAACTCATAATCCCGTTCATCATGGGCAGGTACAGCCATAACGCAGCCGGTTCCATAGCCTCCGAGGACATAATCAGCAATCCATATCTGGACTCTCTTACCGGTTAGAGGATGAATAGCATAGGCACCAGTAAACACACCGGTTTTTTCCCTGGCTGTTGAAAGCCTGTCAATTTCCGAAACCTTGCTAACCTTTGTACGATAATCCTCTACAGCTTTTTTACACTCAGGGGTGGTTATTTTATCAACAAGTTCGTGCTCCGGCGCCAAAACCACATAAGTTACACCATAAAGCGTGTCAGCACGCGTTGTAAATACATTGAATGCGAGATTCTCCGAAGACTTATCCCCATTCTCCACCTTAAACTCTATCTGTGCACCCTCTGAACGGCCTATCCAGTTAGTCTGGATTTTCTTGGTTTTTTCCGGCCAATCCAGCCCTGGCAGACAATCTAACAATTCTTGTGCATATTCGGTTATTTTGAAAAACCATTGTGTTAGATTCTTTCTTGTTACCTCGCTGTTACAGCGCTCACATGCACCATCTACAACCTGTTCATTGGCCAGAACAGTCTTACAGCTTGGGCACCAGTTAACCGGAGCATTTTTTCTGTAAGCCAGACCCTTTTTATATAACTGAAGGAAAATCCATTGAGTCCATTTATAGTATTCGGGGGCACAGGTTATTACCTCATAGTCCCAGTCAAAGGTTGCCCCCATTTCTTTCAGCTGCCGTTTCATGGTATCTATATTTTTCATAGTTGAGTCCATAGGATGTATTCCGGTCTTGATAGCATAGTTTTCGGCAGGAAGTCCAAAAGCATCGAATCCTTGAGGGTGGAAAACATTATAACCCTGCATTCTCTTCATTCTTGCCCATGAATCAGTGAGACCGAAATTATACCAGTGCCCAACATGAAGATTGGCTCCTGATGGATAAGAGAACATTTCAAGACAATAAAGCTTTTTATCAAGCTTATTTCTATCAAACTTATATAGATTGGTGTCTTCCCATTTTTTCTGCCATTTTATATCTACTTCTCTAGAATAACTCATATCTATAACCTCCGATATTTGAATCCCTTATATAGTCTCTGCCAGTCCCCGGAAATCAACAGATTTCCCGTCCTGCCATAGTCTTTCAAGACCATAGTATTCTCTGTCTTCTTCATGGAAGATGTGTACAATAATATCACCGTAGTCCAGCAATATCCATCTTGCATGATTATATCCTTCTATCCTTAAAGGTTCCAATCCATTCTCCGACAGCTTTTTAACCAAATTATCATTAAGAGCTTTAATATGTGTAACAGACGTGCCGCTTGCAATTACAAAATAATAGGCGATAGTTGTCAGATTACGGATATCAATAGCTTTAATATTCTTGGCTTTGCTATCCTCCAACGAATCGATAATAAGTCTTAAATTCCTGTTTTCATTTTTCATAGGCGAATAAAAATCCTTCCTTTCAAAATCGCAACCTATGCTATTTGGATATTATACCATTAAATTGTTTTATCAACCATAATATAATCTAATTAATTCTACATGTCCCATCGTGCATAGTTTCCACAGGGTAGTACTATATCTGAATCAGTAACGGGCAGACCTATCTCACCACTATTAACTTTTCCGCCAAATTTTCTTTTTAAACAAAGTTCAAGCATATTTGCCGAAACTCTGGGAGAAAAACCGGCAGTGTAAGAATTCAGAAGGAAAAACAACGGGGCATTGCTCATAACATCCTTTAAGGTATTTACCAGTGAAAACAGCTCATCCTCCAGCTTCCACAGTTCTCCTTTAGGACCTCTTCCATATGAAGGAGGATCCATAATAATTGCATCGTAAAAACGACCCCGCCTTATTTCTCTCTGGACAAATTTCATACAATCATCCACAATAAAACGTACCGGTTTATCTTTCAGATTTGATAATTCAACATTTTTCTTTGCCCACGTAACCATACCCTTTGAAGCGTCAACATGGCACACTGAAGCCCCTGCTGCAAGACAGGCACAGGTAGCTCCGCCTGTATAAGCAAACAGATTGAGAACAGAAATCTGCCTTTTTGACTCAATTATTTTTTCCATCATCCAGTCCCAATTGACGGCCTGTTCCGGGAAAAGGCCTGTATGCTTAAATCCAGTAGGCTCTACATTAAAAGCCAGATTCTTATATCTGATAGTCCAATTGTCGGGAATGACCGTTTTATATTCCCAGTGTCCGCCTCCGGCTTTGCTTCTGTGATAATGAGCATGTACATTGTCCCGCACATCCGGTTTTGTCCAGGGCCAGATGGCCTGGGGATCGGGTCTTCTTAAAATTATACCGTTCCAGCTTTCAACCTTTTCACCGTCTCCTGCATCCAGAAGCTTATATTCGGTCCATTGATCAGCAATTATCATATATTCTAAACCTTTCCGTATATACACTAAATAATACCTGTTATTTGATACTCTGTTACAGCATTCCCATAAATTGAAGGATTTTCTGACCCATATTGTTATTAAGGAGCATTAATCCAAGTCCTGTATAGACAATACCTATCATTAAAAGACCGGGAAGGCCGATAAGCATACCTTTTCCGCTGCCTTTTATTTTATCAGGTTTTTCCACGGTCTTTCGGGTAATGGATCTCAAAACTATAATAAGACCAAAAATAACTGCCACACTTATTGCCAGAAAAACCGCAAACACTGCTGCCATTATCCCAAGCAACTGCTCAGTTGAAATGTTGTATTGAGCCGCAATCTGCGCAAATTCCGGAACATCAAAGGGATCAGTCACAACTTGCGCGCCCTGCACCTCTGATCCTGCCATATAGTTTGCAAAAATCGTCAAGAGACCGTTATTGCTAAAATGAAGAATCATACCATTAAAAATTGAACCGGTACGGTAAACCACATATGCTGCCAGAAACCCAATCAGAGTCTGAGCTGCCAACCGTTGAAAATCAAAATGGAACAGACCGAATAATATACCGCTTAAAAATATAGACCAGCCTGCTCCAATCCTTTCCAGACCTCTTTGAATCATCCCTCTAAAGAGCAATTCCTCACAGACCGCCGGCAATACTGCTACCAACAGCAGAGAAATAATAATATCATTGGACATTAAATCTGTAATATCGCCTGCAATATATACTCTTCCAAAAATTCCTTTTACAGCGAGAAGTCCGATAAATCCGGCGCAGAATCCGGCAATAACCATAACGGGGCTTATAACAAGCATAAGTAGAACTTCCATCGGTTTTGGCGCTTTAAGCCTGAACGTTTCTTTTATATCGTATTTTTTGATTAAAGCCAATAATAAAGGAGGTACAACCAGAAATAAAACCTGGGAAAGTACAAGATTTATTTCTGTGGAAAAATTAAACTTAGCAATATACTGGTATGCATATACATAGTAAATTGCAACAACAGTATACATTAAGCCTGAATCAAACGGTACAGGAAGCCTTCTTTTCTCATAATTAATCTGTTTTTCCATATCATCCTCGCAACAGTTTATTTTATTCGTTTTACTCTTGATGAGGGCCAAAGAATAAAAACTGCTTTTCCCTCACAAGAATTTATACTGACACAACCAAAATCACGACTGTCATCAGACATCTCCCTGTTATCACCCAAAACAAAGAATTTATTTTCCGGAACCTTAAGAGGATACTCCATATTTCCTTTAGAAGTATGTCCTAAAACATATGGTTTGTTTTCGACCACTCCGTTCACGTAAACATTACCTTCATCGTCTATTTCTATAATATCTCCGGGTATTCCTATAATACGCTTGACATAACGCTTGTTCGTGAATTTCCCTCTGCCGGTAAATGCATCTTTTAAATCTGTTAATTTGATACTTATTGCGTCTAAAATCCCATGTCTTTCTCTTCCGTCCGTCAAAAAAAGCACAAGATCCCCTCTGTTAAAATGATGCTGTTTGCTGGCAAGCCGGTTATAATAAACAATATCTCCTTCAAATAAAGTATTTTGCATTGAAACCTGATTAACCCTGGATATGGTAAAAACAAACAAATTAAGTGTAAAGACAATAGTAAATATCACTATTATTGTGACAATCAGACCTATTATTTCCTGAATCAGTTTTTTTATTTTCATTAATACCGCCCCGATTAATTTCCATAAACGTTACATTCCTGATTATAGCATAACATAATATAAGTAATATAATAGTCTTGCATCAAACAAAAAACAATGGTAGCATACTATTAAAACTGAATTTTTTAAAGGAGTTGAAAATTATAATGCCTGACCCGAATCCGGATAAGTCGGACATAAGTGATTATCTTGAAAGCAGTGATGTGCTGGATTTTGACCATCCATTGGTATCGCAGACAGCACAGCAGCTTACATACGGTCTAAAAGACAATCTTTCAAAAGCGCGGGAAATTTATGAATTTACAAGAGATCATATCTTTCATTCTGTTGATATTGATGCAACCAGTGTAACTAAAACAGCTTCTGAGGTATTGGATAAAGGGCATGGAATTTGTTTTGCAAAAGCTCATCTACTTGCTGCTCTTATGAGAGCTTCGGGTATTCCCACCGGGTTCTGCTATCAAATCCGTTATTATGAAGATCTTGAGAGGCTTATTGCCCATGGATTTAATGGTGTCTATATTCAGGAACTGGATAAATGGGTACGCATTGATGCCTGTTTTCAGGTAGATGTCGATGATTGGGGGTTTGACCCGTTTAAGGAATCCACAATTAAAAGCGTTCGGGAGGAAATTGGAGAATCTGACGATTTTACTATTTATCATACTCCCAGCAAGAAGATTCTGAAAGTTCTCTCTGCTGCTAATACAGTAGAAGAATTAATGCATCTTATTCCATCCGAAATATGATAATATCAGCCTAGTGTAGAATGCGCTGATTTGACTGTGTCCGGGACAATGATCTCAGACTTTTTTTCCATGTCCCCGTTTATTAAATAAAGCAAGTACTCAATATTACCTTCCGGTCCGGTAATAGGTGAAAACGAAAGACCTGAAACAGAATACCCCAATTCCCGGGATGATGATATAACTGAATTTATTACTTCTTCATGGACGCCGGGGTCTTTTACAACCCCTTTTTTCCCTACCTTGTTTCTACCTGCTTCAAATTGAGGCTTTACAAGGCATACAACTTTACCGAAAGGCTTCAGTAAAGCTTTTAAAGGTGGCAGTATAAGTTTCAGGGATATGAAAGAAACATCAACAGAACCAAAATCCAAAGGTTCGCTTATCTGCTCTTTAGTTACATACCGGAAATTAGTACGCTCCATACAGATTACTTTGGGATTGTTTCTGAGTTCCCAGGCTAATTGCCCATAGCCTACATCTACTGAATATACTTTTTTTGCTCCGTTTCTTAACATAACATCGGTAAAACCGCCAGTTGATGCACCCACATCCACACAAATCATGCCTTTTAGGTCTATATTGAATTCGGTAATTGCCTTTTCCAGCTTGAGACCACCGCGGCTGACATATGGAATTGGCTTGCCTTTAACCTCAATAGTGCAATCTTCGCCAAAAGACGCACCCGGCTTATCTGCGCGTTCACCATCAACAAATACTAAACCTGCCATAATGGCGGTTTTAGCCTTTTCCCGGCTCTCGAAAAGCCCTTTCTTAAATAAAATTACATCCAATCTTTCCCTGGCCATTTAATACCTCTGTTTCTATAGGTCATATTAGTATAGGTCATTCCAAGTTATCATATAAGGTCCTTCGACTACGCTGTACTCCGCTCAGGATGACAGTGAGGGCATTGCGCACCGCTCAGGATGCCCCCCCATATGTCATTTATTCAAATCAAACTCTTTTATAATAGCAGCTTTTATCCCTTGCGCATCAAGCCCGTATTTTTTGTATATCAATTCTACTTTACCATGTTCGATACCTTTATTCGGAAGACCGATAACCTTTGTATAAGCTCCTGTGCGCGCATCATTTATAAGTCCGGTTACATAAGCACCAAAACCGCCCTCTTGAATAACGTCCTCTATCACAACAACTTTTCCCGTTTTTCTGGCTGATGCCAGTATAATTTCTTCATCTGCAGGCCGTAAGAATCTCGGGTTTATTATCTCACAGGAAATCCCTTCAGACTCCAGTAACCGGCCTGCTTCAAAGGTAATTTCCAACATCTTTCCTACTCCTATCAGAGTAACAGAAGTACCTTCTTTTAGAACCACACCTTTACCAAATTCAATGGGAGCGTCGGATCCGTCAAATTCATGGCCTGTACCCTTTGGATAACGAACAGCAACAGGTCCCTTATGTTCAAAAACAGCATAGTCCAGCATATTCTTAAGCTCATTCGGCGATGCCGGAGACAGGATAGTCATATTTGGTATGGTATAAAGAAATGAAATATCATAGATCCCCTGGTGTGTTTCACCGTCATCACCTGCAACTCCGGCACGGTCTATGGCAAATACCACCTTAATATTCTGTAAAGCTACATCGTGAAGAATCTGATCATAGGCCCTTTGGAGGAAAGTTGAATATATCGCCACTACGGGCTTTGCACCTCCCATAGCCAGACCGGCAGCCATTGTTACCGCATGCTGTTCGGCTATTCCTACATCAAAAAACCTCTTAGGATATAGTTCTCTGAACTGTGAAAGGCCCGTCCCGTCAGTCATTGCTGCAGTAATGGCAATAACCTTATTATCCTGTTCTGCCAGCTCACACATTTTTTTACCGAAAATGCCTGAATAATTCTCTCCTCCTGAATTCACCAACTGCCCGGTCTCAATTTCGAATGGTGCGACACCATGATAAATACCCGGATTTTCCTCGGCAAATTTATAACCTTTTCCTTTTATAGTAGTAACATGGACTAAAACCGGTCCTTTCATCATTTTAGCCTGTTCAAATACTCTTACCATTTCCTTAATATTATGGCCGTCAATTGGGCCGAAATACCGGAATCCCAGGTCCTCAAAAAACATCGATGGTATAAACATGCTCTTCATCGATGCTTTTACTTTATGCAAAAACTTTCTGAGTCGTTTCCCTGAGTTTGGCAACGAGTCAATAAAAGCCTGCATTGATTCTCTGGTTTTATAGTAAAATGGCCGAACACGAATTTTACTCAAATACCGTGAAAGTCCTCCTACATTGGGAGCAATTGACATGCCGTTATCGTTAAGAATTACTAACAGGTTGGTGCGGGACATTCCGGCATCATTCAATGCTTCTAAAGCCATTCCGCCCGATAAAGCACCATCCCCTATTACTGCAACAACCGTATAATTCTCCCGGTTTAAGTCCCGTGCCCTGGCTATTCCCAATGCAGCAGAAATGGATGTACTGCTGTGTCCGGTATTAAATACATCATATTCACTTTCCTGGGTTTTGGGAAATCCCGCAATGCCGCCTAATTGCCGCAGTGATTCAAAAGAATCCTTTCGCCCGGTAAGAATTTTATGAACATATGTCTGGTGTCCGACATCCCAAATGATTTTATCCACAGGTGTGTTTAAAACCTTATGAAGTGCCAGAGTTAATTCAACAACACCTAAATTAGAGGCAATGTGTCCGCCGGTTTTTGAAACAGAATCAAGAAGAAACAAACGAATTTCTTCAGCCAGCATACCCATTTCATCATATGTCATTTTTTTTAATTCTGCCGGGGTATTTATTTTTGAAAGATATCCATAACATTTATCACTATTCTTAATCAACTAAAGCTACACCTCAAATCAGCAGTTTTTCTTACATTTCCTGTTAGTCTTGCTTTTCCTGGAGAAAACTGCGACTATACGACCAACCTTATAAACAATATAGTTGGCATTATTTATGCCAATATTTTTTGCGAAGGCTTTTCCACCAACGGTTAGAGCAGCTATTAAAGCGCCTAACACCACTTCAAACAAAGAAATATTTGCGCTATCTGCAAAAAGCTTGTATACAATGGCTGTACCTGCAGCTCCACTCACAACACTGCAGATATCTCCCACAACGTCGTTGCAAAAGCTGGATACTCTGGGGGCATTACGCAAAAGATTAATTGATTGTCTTGCTCCTTTCATCTTTTTTGATGCCATTGAATGAAAAGGAGTTTCATCGGCTGCAGTGACTGCCATCCCTATGATGTCAAAAATTACACCGATTAAAATAATACTCAATACAACCAAAAAAGCCAAAGGGGGAGATATTGATTTAAATATACTTGTGGATGCAAATAATATAAGTATAGACAATGTAAAAGAAACGGCTGTAATAAAAAGACCCCAAAATATATGCTTTTTTTCAATTCCAGAGCCTTTTTTAACAGGAATACTTTCACCGGATAATCCCTTGTATTTATCAAAAAGTTTTATATATTTCTTTTCTGCTTTTTCCTGGTCCAAGCAAAAATCCTGCTTTCTCAATATCATAAAAAAATCAGTAATAAAACAGGATGGTAACAACCCGAGTAAATTTTGCGGCTTAGGTCAGGCAGGTTTTCCCCAATAGATACCGAATCGTCGCCGTTTCGGCGGTTTCCCTTTAAATCCGTTGTTGAAAGGTTACCCTTCTCAAAGCCTGATTACCACTTAGTCCACACTGCAATCCCCGGATTGCCTTATTCAAACAGCCTAGGGGTTTTCCCCGAGAGCCTGTGCCTGCTCTAGCCTCTTTTGCATTGCTGGTTTCAAACGGCAATATTGCTTATGTACCGGCCAGTACATAAACACGTGACCCGTTATCCTCCAAACAACACTCAAGGCAGGCTACACTGCCCACAGCACCAAAAAGTGATACCGCAAGGCAGGTTCACTCCCTCATCGTAGTCAAGATTTTTATCGCTTTCGCGGGGCAATCTGTCTTCCACAATTAAGGGTCTCCGCGGTAAAGGGGTCAGTTCCCGCATGCCATTGCAGGCTGCCCCTAAACCTTAACTCCCAGCACCAACCCATCACTGGGCGTAACAAGCCGGCACAAGGAACTTCATCGATGTGCCCTTTAACGGATTTTTAGGCCCGTCTTCGAAGCAGGCAGTACTGACTAGGATACTGCACCATCCTGATGTTTACCGTTGAGAAAATATTATACACTAAAAGCACTTTTTATGCAAATAATATTGCTACCAGTATCCCCAAAGCTGCGCCGGCAATTACTTGTATCGGTGTATGCCCGAGCAGTACCTTTAACTCTTTGTCCACTCTGATTTCCCGCGAATGGTATACAAGCTTGTTCAGGACTTCCGCTTGTTTCCCCGCCGCTCTTCTGACACCTGTTGCATCAGCCATAACAATAAACGACAGTATGGTAGAGATGGCAAATTCACTCGAAGCAAATCCATTTTTTATAGCCATCACAGCCGCAAGACACACCGATATAGCACTATGTGAGCTTGGCATTCCTCCGGAAGCGACAAACTTTCTAAAATCAATTTTCCTGTGTTGAAGAAAATGATTGATAAATTTTATTAACTGGGCTAAAAACCATGAAAGAATCGGCAGGGTTATAGCCGTATTGTTAAAAAATGCTCCCACCTGTGTCAATTTTGTATCTCCCTCATAAATCCTCGATCATTTATCTCTTTCTGCGATAAATACCGCAATCTGAGCTAAAAAATTGTTATTATTCATACCATTCAATGCATTAACTGCGTTTTCAACAGAAGTTCTCAAAAGTTCCTTCGCTTTTTCAATTCCCAATATGCTGACAAATGTAGATTTGTTATTGACAGTATCACTTCCTGTTGATTTACCTACAATTTTACTGTCACCTTCAAAATCAAGAATATCATCTTTTATTTGAAACGCAAGACCTATATTTTCGGCATAGTTCTCCAGTTTATCAACGATATCTTTCCCTGCATCAAGTAGTATAGCCGGTGCCAGCACCGAAGCTCTGATTAATGCTCCGGTCTTTTTTCTGTGCATTTGACACAATACATCATATGAAATAGCGGTCTTTTCTGATTCCATATCAATTACCTGTCCCCCAATCATTCCTTTAACTCCGGAGGACGTGGATATCATATAGGCAGTTTTCAGACGGGAAAAATTCTTGTTGTCACCTTTAATGGTTTCTCTCAGCATGATCTCAAAAGCAAGATTTAACAGGCCATCACCTGCAAGAACGGCCATAGCCTCACCAAACACCTTATGATTAGTGGGCTTACCTCTTCTGTAATCATCATTGTCCATACATGGAATATCGTCATGTATAAGCGAATAGGTATGAATTAATTCAATAGCCCCGGCAAAAGGAAGAACTTCTTTTATGTCGCCGTTGAGCAGATTACAAACAGCAAGAGATAACACAGGCCTGATCCTTTTTCCTCCTGCCATAAGGCTGTATTTCATAGCTTCATAGATTTTTTTCTCAGGGAAGTCATCATTTGAAAGACTTTCCGGCGGGAGTACACCTCTGAGCCATTCCTCCACGATATCTAAATATTGTTTATATTCGTTAATAAAACTCATTCTTATAAATCATCGGAACTAAAGTCCTTCTCGATGATTCCTTCCTTTCCCTCAATCAAGAGTGTAATTCGTTTCTCAATATCATCCAGTTTTTTATTACATAGCCGAACAAGGCTAATTCCCTTTTCAAATATTTTTATTGACTCCTCCAGGGGCAAGTCTCCACTTTCGAGCATATTAACAACACTTTCCAATTCCAGAACAGCCTGCTCATATGTAATATCAGCCTTCTCTTCCTTTTTAGCCATTTAAATCCCTCCAGACTTTAAAGTATTTTATCACATACAGCACTGAATTTGCCGTCAGACATTGTTACAACCAGCTTATCGCCGGGTTCTAATTCTTTGACAGACCGTATCAGCTTACCGTTTTCATTTTGAATAACGCCATATCCCCTGCTCAATACGGTCAGAGGGTTTAAAGCATTTAACCGCGCTACTACTGTTTTTAATGAGGTTCTGGTTTTGTCTAACCCGGTTCTGCCATGCAAAACCAGGCTTCTTTCAATGACATCCAGGTTCTGTCTTTTTTGATTAATTGCATCTAACGGTCTTTGCAGCCCCCTCGTGTTTTGCAGCCTTGATAACCTTTCTCTTTCCTTTTTGAGACCAAATGATAAACAGTTAATCAGCCTTTTTTCATTTGTAGCCAATGCTTCTTTCAGAGCCTTTTTTTCCGGCATAACCAGTTCTGCTGCAGCAGAAGGAGTAGGAGCTCTCAAATCAGCAACATAGTCTGATATTGAGTAATCAGTTTCATGTCCTACAGCGGATATTATAGGAATCTCTGATTTTGAAATGGCAATTGCTAAATCCTCGTCATTAAAAGGCCATAAATCTTCCAGAGAACCACCGCCACGGGCAAGGATTATTACATCTACGTTCTTTTTTGTGTTAAAGCACCTGATACCTTCAATTAATTGCCCGGCTGCTTCCGGACCTTGAACAGCTGCACTGTATATAAATATTCTGGTATTAGGGTAGCGTCTGTTTAAAACATGAATTATATCCCTGATAACCGCTCCGGTAGGTGATGTTATTACTCCAACCGCCCGGGGCAATTCCGGTATTTTCTTTTTACGGCCGGCATCAAAAAGGCCTTGAGCTTCCAACTTTTTTTTTAGCTGTTCATATGCCATGTACAAAGCACCGATGCCATCAGGCTGCATATCGTCAACATAAAGCTGGTAGGCTCCCCCCTGAGGATAAACAGACACATAGCCCCTGGCTAATACACGCATTCCTTCTTCAGGTCTGAATTTCAACCGGCTGTTTTGTGTTCTGAACATTACACATTTAATAACCGCTCCCTGGTCCTTCAGAGAAAAATACATATGACCGGAGGTATGGTGCTTGTAATTTGAAATTTCACCGGTTACCCAGACATTAGAAAGCAGCATGTCACTATCAACAAGCTGCTTTATATATGTGGTTAATTCAGTTACGGTCAATGTTCTTTCCATCATTATTCCTCCGAATCTATAGCGGTATCTTCCGCTAATTCGGCAAATATTTTACCTAATACACCGTTAACAAATGTCTTGGATTGTTCGCCACTATATTTTTTAGCCATTTCTACTGCTTCATTTATAGATACATTAACCGGAATATCCCTTCTGTATTTTATTTCGTAGCAGGAAAGCCGCATAATAGCCAGATCCACTTTGGGCATTCTATGAATGGTCCATCCCTTGGCATGAATTGAAATCAGGTTATCCAGTTCCTCTTCATTGTTAATAACACCGTTTACCACGTTAAGCAAATACTCTTTATCCTGCGTATCGTTAATCTCATATTCTTCAATGAAACGATTTATCTGTTCCTCAATATCGTCCTTTTGTATCTGAACCTGGTAAAGTAATTTCATTGCATTTTCCCGTGTTTCTCTTCTTCCCAAGGTTGTCCCTCCATATCCTTAATTCAAAGATCGTAATTGCAAATTATATTGAATCTGCATGTTTGAAAAAGTATTATTTTATATAATCGATTATAACCACGTCATGCTTTCTGCGCAATATAAAAAATGCGTTCCTCATCTGCAGCGGGTGCCTTAAAGCATAAATCTCCAAATTCTCCGATAAGAATAAGTCCTGAAGAAGCAAGAGCCTCCCTGATCTCTTCTCCTGTAAATGCTCTTTCTATATGAGTTTCATCATATCTTTCATAAAGACCATCTTCATTCTTAACAAAAAAGGTAAGGTCGAATGTTGTTGTTTTGTCTTTACTGTTGTATGTATTTACCCAAACCCATGAAATATCTTCATCAAACTCATAGAACGTCTGGTTGCCCAAAACAGTTGAAAGTTTATATGGACTGTTGACATCAAAAATAAACAGCCCACCCGGATTAAGATAATTATTTACTAATTTAAATACTGTCTTAATATCTTTTAAAGATGTTATATAATTAATAGAGTCCAGAAGGCAAACAACAGCATCTACTGTGCCGTACAGCTCAAAGCTTCTCATATCCTGATTCAAAAACAGTATATCCAGATTAACTTTACGCGCTTTTTCACATGCTTTGTTAAGCATAGCGGTTGAAGCGTCAAGGGCGATCATATCATAGCCTCTTTTTGACAGTTCAACAGCCAGGCTTCCGGTACCGCATCCCAGCTCCAGCACCAGCTTTGGATCCTTCCCATATTTGCGAAAGGCTGATTGTAAATAATCAGCCCATCTAACGTAATCGATGTCATGAGTCAGTCGATCATAAAAATCCGCAAATTTTGTGTACATTAAAGCACCTGCAGCTTAAATTGCCCTGGATCTCTTTTTTCTTGATACGAGTCCTCCGATTCGTCCTGTTTCCTTAGAACTCAGACTTTTCCAGCCTTCTGTCTGAATCTTCTCCAGCAACCCCAGCTCTTTTGCTATTTCCAATTTAAGCTGTTCATCCTTTTTTATCATATTTTATCACCCCATGAAACATTATTGCCAATCATATTCATGGGTATTCAGTAATAATTAAAAGTCCCTACTCTTTAATCTTCGCCATCACTTCTGCAATTGCTATTTTAAGCTGGTTATCCTTATCGTGGGGTATATCCTCAATTGATGTAGTGTTAAACTCTTCACTTAATTCAATCTCTACATCAGGTATAACCCCTTCTCCATGTATACTTTTGCCGGAAGGAGTGAAATACCGTGCTTTTGTGTATTTAAGGCCCCCACCGTTTTTAAAGTCAATATCTATTTCCTGTACAAGACCCTTTCCGAATGTTTTTGTTCCTACAATAATACCCTTATCATAGTCCTGTACACAAGCTGCAAGTATTTCTGAAGCACTTGCACTATATCCGTTGACGAGCACAGCTAAAGGTATTTCTAATTCTCTTTCGTCTGAATACTGTTCTCTTCTGTTTTTATGACGATCCTCAGTATATACAATTAATCCCTTTGGTACAATACGGTCAGCAATTTGGGCAACCTGATAATACGAGCCTCCAGGGTTATCTCTCAAATCTATAACCAAACCCCTGATTCCCTTTGCCATCAGATTATTAAGATGCACCTCAAAATCTCTATAAATATCATCATCAAACTGTTTAATGTGTATATATCCAATGTCTTCATCCAATACTTCGCTTGAAATCCATGAAATATTAATAACTCTTCTAATAAGCTCGAATTCCTTGTATATTCTCTCATCAGGTCTGTAAATAGTAATTCTTACCTTGGTATCCGGTTCACCTTTTATTTTTTTCACTATCAGATCAGCATCTCTTATAGTCGTAACATCTTCGTTGTCAACCTTTACAATTTTGTCATTCTTAAGAATCCCTGCCTCCTTTGCCGGAGAATCGGCAAATACATCGGCAACGGTAAGAAGATAATTTTCATCCATATGGACCGATACACCAATGCCCACATAATTCCCAGATACCCCTTCCAGATAAGCCTTCATTTCTTCAGGGGTATAATAAAGCGTATACGGATCATCTAAACCGGCCGAAAGGCCTTTAATCGCATGACTGAAGGCTTCATTGAAATCAACCTCTTTATAATATTTATTTTCCAGTACATTCTTTACCTTATTAAATGCCTCAATATTCAATTCATCGACTTGATCGGCATCAAAGTATATTGCATTTTGCTGCTTAAACCATTCATTTATAGGCTTTGATATAAAAACATCCCATGACATCAATTGAATTACCGAGAAAAAGTAGCCTAAAAAAAACACTGCAACCAGGCAAGCTGGCAGAATAACAGAAAGTAATATTTTTTGTTTTCTTCTCATTAAAACAACCCTTCTTAAGCTTAATTAAATCTATTCTACATCCTATGCTGTCATTTTTCAAACCATGTTAGTCACATGAATGATATCCATAAAGTAAGAAAATAATTTTAATTTATAACTACCTTGAAAACAAAAGAGCTTTTGTTATTGCAAAAGCTCTTAGATATTATTTTTATTTCTCTTACTTTTTACCTTTAACATAGTTTAAAGGATCCTGCCGCACACCATTCTTTCTTACCTCAAAGTGCAGGTGCGGACCGGTTGATAGTCCTGTGCTTCCTACTTTTGCAATAACATCCCCGGCAACAACCGTTTGTCCTTCTTTAACCAGTATTCCGCCGTTCATTATGTGGAAATATAACGTAGTGATTCCGCCGCCATGGTCAATAATAACAGTATTTCCTGATCCTCCGCTTCTCCATGCAGCACAGATTACTTTACCGCTGGCCGCAGCATGAATAGGTGTTCCCTTAGGCGCACCTATATCAATGCCCCCATGCATTTTATTATATTTCAAAATAGGATGCATTCTCATACCGAAATAAGAAGAAATCTTGTAATACCCGGGCAAGGGCCATTGCATAACTCCACCGGTATATGCCCCCGAGGATGAAAGCTTCCTTATCAGTTTTTCTAATTCTTTTGAATCAGCTTCCAGTGCATCTTCTGCTTTTTCAAGCTCTTTAAGCGCCTGCTGAGTTTTTTGAACTTCTTTCTCTGCTGCGGAACGGGACACCTCAAGATCAGCTATAGCCACAAGCATTGCTTCCAATTGTTCCTGTGCATTATCTTCTTCTTGTTGTTTAAGAGCCTTTAAATCAGATATTTCATTTCGTTTGTCTTCCAGGCTTTTCAGCAAATCCTGATCAAACTGAGAGATCATCTTTAACATGTGGCTTTTTTTGAACATCTCCTCAAAGTTTTCACATTGGAGAAGTAAATTTGTTTCTGCATTAGTCCTGGAATTTATGTATATAGTGACCAGTCTTTCCTGAAAAAGCTTCAGTTCAGCTGCATATTCTTCTTCTGTTAATCTGATTGCTTCATCAAGAGATGCAATAGCAGATTCAATCTCTCTTATTCTTTCTTCAATTTGACTTCGTTCATGGCCTTTTTTCTCTAGATCGGCTATAATTTTTTCTCTGTATTGTTTATTGTTTAAAAGATTTTGCTTCTCTTTCTTTTGTCGATTTTTTATTGCGTTAATTTCCTGTTGTGTCTTTTGCAATTCTTTCCTTGCATCATCTATAGAATTAGCAGATGATGTTAACGCCATTGTCAAAATCATCACAAAACAGATTAACAAAGCCGACGCCCGCTTTATCATATGTAACTGCCCCATCCTTTCAAGTTAGTTGGCTGTATATGAACAACTACCAATAAATATGCATAAATAAACTTACATTTTTATTACAATTGCTCATTTTATTATAACGTCAAAACGCTATACGTTCAAGTGTTTTCTGACAGATAGCAAACTTCCTATACCACCGATTACAATTCCGAATATAGAATATATAATAAATATCCTGAAAGCCACCGGACCAAATTCCATAATTCTAAGTGTAGACAGCTTTAAATTTGCCAGTATTGCATTTATAACACCCTGAAGCCACTGATATGCCTGGGAGGTAATAAAAAATGATAAAGCAGCACCTATAAACCCTATCAACAGACCCTCAACGATAAATGGCCACCTTATAAAGCTGTCCAGCGCACCTACGTATTTCATTATTTCTATCTGGTGTCTTCGGGCAAATACTGTAAGACGAATAGTATTTGATATGAGGAATATTGAGACAATCATGAGGACAACCAGTACTGCCATAACTATGTAATTAAAAACCTTCAGTATTCCTTCAAGCTTATCAAGCTCCTCTTTGCCGTACCCTATTCCGTTATTATTGTTGACTCCCTCAAAACGCGATATTTCTGTGATTATCTCATCACTGTTATTTGGATCAGCAAGCTTTATGTAGAACGACTCCGCAGCATTATCAACGCTGAAACCCTCTAACAGGGAATCATCATTGAGGCTTTCTTTAATATTTTGATACATTTGTTCTTTGGTTTCATTTCGGTATTCTGTTATAACGCCGGCTTCCTTTTTCGCTTCGATAAAACTTACTACTTCTTCGCGCTGATAATTTGTGGCATTTACATTCAGAAAAACGGTGATTTCTAAATCCCGCTTCATAGCTTCAATATTCGATGTAATATTAATTGCAATAAGGAGAATTATCCCCAGGAAAAACAATGTTGCCACAACCGTCATAATTGATGCGAATGACATTAACTTGTTTTTTATAACATTATTTGTGCCTTCTTTAATAAGAAGCTTCATTGTTCTAATTTTCATCGAAATAAGATCCTTTCTGCACGTCGCTCTTAAGTTCTCCACGTTCAAGAGTAATAACCCGTTTTTTCATGGTATCCACTATGCTTTTCTCGTGGGTTGCCACTACAACGGTCGTACCGCGCTGATTTATCTCCTCAAGGAGATTCATTATCTCAATTGAGGTTTTGGGATCCAAATTTCCTGTGGGTTCGTCTGCAATCAGAACAGCAGGGTTATTGACCAAAGCACGGGCAAGCACAATTCTCTGCTGCTCCCCGCCCGAGAGTTGATCCGGATATGCTCTTGCCTTTTTACTTAAGCCTACCAGTCCCAATGCCAGTGGAACCTGTCTTCTAATCTCTCTTGCGGTAGCCTCAACAATTTGCATGGCAAAAGCAACATTATCGTATGCTGTTCTGTTTGGTAACAATCTGAAATCCTGAAATACGACGCCTAAACTACGCCTGAGATAAGGCACCTCTGATTGGACCATGTCATGTACACTATATCCATTGACATAGACCTCGCCTTCTGTTGGAACCTCTTCATGCATTATGAGCTTTAAAAATGTTGACTTTCCTGAGCCACTGGCTCCTATAATAAAAACAAATTCACCTTTTTCTATCCTGACAGTAAGGTTTCTTAGCCCGATTACTCCGTTGGAATACACCTTCGTTGCGTCTACAAACCTAATCATGATATGCCCCCATAAAAATCAGAGAAGGAAAATTTATTTTGATACATCATCAAGGTAACGTTTTACCATCATGGCAACCTTAAAATAAATTGCATCATCAAATTTCCTTAAATCCATCCCTGTTATTTTTTGTATTTTATCTAACCTATACACCAGTGTATTCCGGTGTATAAATAATTGCCGGGATGTTTCGCTGACATTCAGGTTGTTCTCAAAGAATTTTTGTATAGTAATCATTGTCTCAGAGTCAATAGTTTCAAAAACACCTTCTTTAAAGACCTCATTTAAAAAGAGACGGCAAAGAGTTGTGGGTAATTGATAAATGAGTCTTCCTATACCGAGATGATTGTAATCAACGATATTTTTCTCGGACTCAAAGATCTGCCCAATTTTTAATGCAGTCTGAGCATCTTTATAAGAACGGGCTACATCACGCAGGCTATCTGCTTCAGTCCCAATCCCTATATTTGCTTTTATCATAAGCTCACTGCTTAACGTATCAATAATAATTCTGGCCTTTTTATGGATTTCGTCGCTATCCTCTTTTTCTTTAAGTTCCTTAATAAGGACCGTGTTTTGATCATCAAGTAAAATAATATAGTCCTTGCTGTTGTTTGGAAACAGGCTCTGAATAATATTGTAAGCATACAATTCTCTGGTTTTTTCAGTTCTGACTAAGTATACAATTCTTCTGCAGTCATTTTTCACTCTGAGTTCTTTGGCTCTGATTGTAATGTCACCGGGTAAGATGTTTCCCAGAAGTACGTTTTTCATAAAATTGCTTTTGTCATACTTCTCATCATAATAAAGCTTAGCATTCTCCATGCTTATCGATATAAGCTCAGCCAGGCTCTTTCTATCCGGATGATTGGTTAACAGATATAGAACAAAGTCCAGCCGTCCATTATTATCAATCTTTTTCATAACCATATCCGACTTCTCAACATAAGTAGAATTTGAATTCAAAAAATCGACACAATCGTCATGAACAAGACCGATCTCTTCTTCGACTGTACTTGCAATAATCACTCCTGAACTGTCAGTGATACCAAAATCATAACCGATAGTATCACGGATTCTCTGAACAACAGATTGAAATACTTTAAAAGCCAAAAAAANAACCCCCAGTTAGCTATTATCCCGAGTATTTTGCTTTAATTATACACAAAAACAACCCCGGGTACAACTTTTTTTGGTGAAATCAGTTTTAGACGGTTTTATTTGTAAAAATATAGTATTGTCAGTTTAACAGTATACATTCTGAAAAGACAATGCGTATTGTATTTAATAGTTCCTTATTCCTGAATAATACTGAATTATGGATAAAGATTCTGACAGGTGCACAGGTCAGAAGAAAGCCTATCATAAAATCGTCATCTTCAATAACAGGATTGCTTGATTGAATCCCAAAACCATTTATAACGTCTTCGGGAATTTCGAATGGTTTTGCACCTTCTACTTTATAGGAGCCATTATTCTGGACAAAAACATGCAGTTCCGGTACTTTCGGCACCTGCATTTTAACGAAGGTTGTCAGAAGATTAATATACTCCTCATATTGTCTCTCTATGAAAAATTGCCTGATAGACCTTTCTACCTCAATCTCAAGATTTTTGACATAGTCACCGAGTCTGAAAGTTACAAAGCCCTCCAGAGTAATCGTATCAGCACTTCTTAAGTATTCAGCAATTTTAGCTGAAATCAACTTACGTCTTGATTCTATGAGGCTGCCGATATTCGCTTCATAATGCGTATATAATCTCATACAAGCAATACGATAAATTTCATCCCTGTCACTTTTTGTCAGCCCTTCACATGTACGGGCTATTATCTTTTCTAAAATATTGGTTTCATGAGATTTAAGAATATATTCAGCCAATATATCAGATAAGTGGTTCAGCACAACCAGATATTTTCTGCCATTTTTTCTTATGCAACCATCAATAAGGATTGTCAGATAATTTTCTTCTTCGCGTTCTACCACTCTGAACGGACTTCGTGCATTCATCCCAAATCTTTTCTTAAGATAACAGGCCAATCCTTTTATGTCTTTCATGCTGTCTACCCTTAAGGATGGCATTCTCTCACATCCCTTCAGGTGTATTATATGTAAATCTCATTGTCCGTTATACAGAAGTTAATGGAAATAGACCGCCAAGATCGACAAGATAACCTTTTGCAAGAGAAATTGCTTCTTTACCGTGCTTAGTGCAAAATTTGCTGATGGCATCTCCATTCTCTAAAGTACTAATGTCTCCGAAAAAGGCAATCTCTTTATCTGAAATTAATCCCGAACAGCCACCAATGAAACCATAGTCATAGCCCTTCAGGATTATGTTTTTCTGAGGTTGAATCAGCAAAGCATCAAGTCCGGCATCAACCGCTTTTCTATAGATCTGTAAATCTGCGGTTATGATTGCCTCCTCCGAAACAACAGCGGTGGAACACTTTGCATATCCCTGCTTGACCGGATTCAACCTGATATTATTCTTAACCAATAATTCCAGAACTATCGGATCGGTATATCTTGGATTTAAAAAGGCATTTTCCCCGACTACTGCGCAATTATAAGCAACATCAAAAGGGTAATAATTCTTAAGCGTTACTGAACCCCTTATCAATTCAAACCCCAGTTTCTTAAGCTTTTCCAGCATCTTTTCTGACACCCCGGGAGCATAAACAAATACACCCTCACTAACATTTACCATCTGCATATCTGCATGGTAAGATAATGGTGACGGTAACGACGGATGTGGCTCAGTGAAAATAATATCTGTCCCGGACTCTTTTAATGAATTTAGGATTTCTTCTGATATGTCCCCGGATGCAATAGCTTTTGTAACCCTTCCTGACGGTAGATACGGATTTACAAGGGCAGGCTCCATATTATCACATCCCTTGTTTCATAAGCATATCTTATTATTATCCGCACCTCCTGTTATTAACCGGCCGGCCAAAAAAAGTGCGGTTCTTATATACCGCACCTGTATTTATTGCAGGTGCGGTTAAAGCATTAATAAGTACTTTTTTAAACTGCTTGCATTCTAAAGAGTTTATTTATTCTAATACTCTATTGTGTCTAATGCAGACTTAAGCTCTCCAACAAATTCTAATGGAATTGCAACACCCTTCTGACTGGGCCTGTATTCATCGCTTTTNCTGTCATACCAAAAAGTCCGTATATCTACGTATGACTTATTATTTTTTGAAACTTTTTTAATTTGAATTTCTTCCCTGCTGTTTTTTACAAACTTGCTTATCATTTCTTCTGAATCCCAAAAATCTGCCATCTAATTACCTCCAAAGTATTATCAGACTATAATTGATCTGTATAAAAATAATAATCAAAGTAAAAGCTTAATTTGGCTTTGCTGTATATTATATCACAGAAATATTCAATCATTTCAATAAATAGCCGGAATTATTTTTAAATTTCTGTTAACAATAAATCATTGAAGGTGGCGTTTTGTCGCCTAAATAAATAAAAGGAGTCAGAAATATGAGAACACCGATTGACAAAATTGCACTTTTGCTCGTTATCATAGGGGCTCTAAACTGGCTGCTGGTGGGTCTTTTTCAGTACGATCTCGTTGAAGCCATATTTGGCATAGCAACTTGGGGAACTAATATTGTATATTCTATAATTGGTATTGCAGGACTATACTGTATTAGTCTTCTCTTTAGAGATGTACCGGTTGTTGATTAAACACCGAAAGGATCCTTCCGTAAAAACTCGGAAACAATGTGTTTCCGAGTTTTTTATGCACAATTATAATCATTTTCATTAATCGATATTTCAATAATTACAGAAAGCCCTGTATTGTCTTCAAATTTTATTGACGAAACGATAAGACCCAAAGCTTGCAGGGCTTCGTTAAAATCTTTTTGCATATGGGTTCTTATAATATCGCAAACGATAGTGTCCATGAGGAAATATGGCTCCCTTGTAAATCAATTTCATTTCTTAGATTATTATATTCTATTTCCCTGCAAAAACGCATTATTACTTCAGAATTTTTATTTCGATGCGACGATTTTTTTGCCGGCCTTCCGGAGTATTGTTGTCTCCAACAGGTCTGTATTCACCATTGCCGGTAGCAGTGAACCTTGATGGCTCTAAATTCTCAATCTCGACTAAATACCTTACAACATTAGTGGCTCGCGCTGTAGATAGCTCCCAGTTTGTTTCATATTTCTTATTTGTCTGTGGAACATTATCGGTATGGCCTGAAATCATAATCTCGTTTTCAAGCTCTCTAAGAGATGGTGCTAAAGAAGATAATACCTCTTTACCCTCCGGCACTATGTCAGCACTTCCCGAAGCAAAGAANATTTCCTGATCAAGGCGGATAAGAAGGTAATCCTTTTCCTCTATTACCTGTACCTTATCAGAAATTCCCTGCTCTGCTATGGTATCCCTTATATCATTTTTTGCCTCATCAAACTCTTTTTCCTTTAATTTTTCTTCGGCATCAACGACCATTTCATTTGCATCTTCAATGTATTTTTCTTTTCGCTTTGCTGCTGCTTCTTCACTGTCAAATCTGGTATAGTCAAACGCTATTATACTGTTGTTACTGCCATCAAGAATTGATTCGCTGCTATTTAATTTAATCATTGAGTAGGATAAACTCGCAGCAACCTCTGAAAACGTGTTCTGGTCAACTGTGGACATCGAATACAACAGAACGAAAAAAACTAACAAATTGGTAACTAAATCACCATATGTTGCCATCCATGCCGGTGCACCGACTTCTTCCGACTCCCTTTTTTTTGCCATTATCTCACCTGTTTTCCTTTATGGTCTGGGCCCCTCTTGTTTTTCCTGTCCTTTTGACGCTGCTTCATACTCTGCTCTTTGATCAGGCGATAAGAAGGTTTTAAGCTTATGTTCCATCAACCTCGGATTCTCGCCTGATTGAATAGAGAGAACTCCTTCCATCATCATTTCTCTTAAACGGATTTCCTCTGCACTATTGCCCCCAAGCTTGCTAATAATCGGGTTGCAGACAAAGTTGGCCAAAATACTTCCATAAAATGTTGTAACAAGTGCAAGAGCCATAGCAGGTCCTATAGACGATGGATCATCCAGTGATCTGAGAAGATTAATAAGACCCAGTAGAGTACCGATTAAGCCCCATGCGGGGAATTGTCCGGCCAGTCCCTTGAAATATGCTTGTGCATTTTGGTGTCTTACCGCCATACTATCGATATCCAACTGCATTGTTGTTTTTACGATTTCAGCCTCGATACCGTCAACAACAAGTTCCATAGCCTTTTTCAAGAAATCGTCCTGCAGTTCACTCTGAGCTGACTCCAGTGCTAACAGACCTTCCCTTCGTGCTTTCTGGGAAAGCTCCACTAAGGTTCTTATAGTACTCATTGCCGATGACTTTGGTTCCTTAAATATTANGGGTAGCACTTTCAAAGCTTTTATTGAATCAGCCAGCGAAAAACCCATCATGTTAGAGCAAATGCCGCCACCTATAGTTACAATCATTGATGACACGTCTATGTAACTAGATACGTCACCACCGCTGAACATGCCATAGGCTATAACTGCGATACCTGCAATTAAACCTATTATTGTACCAAAATCCATTGCTTCACCTGCTTTTGTGTATCAAAATAGTTTATCTTTATAAAATCCTGTTATTGGTAAAAATTATAAGCTATATTTTCAAAGCATATATCGGCATAAACAGTCGTTTGTTTAATCTCTGTTACAAATAAAATCTGGCAGAGGCACTGATTGGTATGCAGCAGTCACAAAAAAGAGAAGTTTTACAACTTCTCTTTTTTACATCTTTATTTATTTTTTCTGTCCAAAAGAATTTTTGACTTTTTAAAAATGTTTTCCGGCGTCAACCCATACTTTTCAACTAATTCATAGGGCTTACCGGATTCTCCGAAGGTGTCCTCCAGTCCAACCATCTCCATCGGAACAGGNTAGTTTTTAACCACCACTTCTGATACTGCGCTGCCTAAACCGCCAAAGATATTATGTTCCTCACATGTGATAATAGCACCTGTTTCTTTAGCGGCTTTTATAATAATATCGCTGTCTATTGGTTTTATAGTATGAATATCAATAACTCTGGCTGAAATGCCCTCTTCCTTAAGCATCTCTGCCGCTTTTATTGCGGGATCAAGCATAAATCCGGAAGCAATTATTGTAAGATCGTTACCGTCTTTTAGCTGCACTCCTTTTCCGATCTGGAACTGGGCGCCATCCTCATAAATAACTGGTACATCAAGGCGGCCAAGTCTTAAATAAACGGGACCATACATTTCAGCAGCAAGCTTAACAAGAGCGGCAGTAGAAACTGCATCAGCCGGTGATATAACGGTCATCCCCGGAATAGCACGCATAAGCGCAATATCCTCCAGCATCTGATGTGATGCGCCGTCCTCACCGATTGTGATTCCTGCATGAGTCGCACCAATTTTTACATTAAGGTGAGGATATCCGATTGAATTTCTCACCGAATCGTAAGCTCTTCCTGCTGCGAAAACAGCAAAGGTACTGGCAAAAACAGTTTTACCGCAGCTTGCCAATCCGGCAGCCATTGCCATCATATTACCTTCTGCTATACCAATATTAAAATGTCTCTCCGGATACTGCTTTTGAAAAAAATCAGTCTTTGTTGATTTTGAAAGGTCCGCATCCAGGACTATTATATTTTCATTCTTCCCGATTTCAGCCAAAGCTTTGCCATAAGCCACACGGGTTGCAATTTTTTCTGACATATTAAGTTCCTCCTTACACCATACAGATGATTATCGTTTACAGGCTGTTCAAATACTCGTTCAATTCAGCCAGTGCCTGCTCAGCCTGATCTTTCTTCGGAGCATTGCCATGCCATGAGGCCTGATTTTCCATATAGGAAACACCTTTACCTTTAATTGAATGAGCTATAATCATTGTAGGTTTTCCCTTGGTTTCCTTAGCTTTATTTACAGCTTCTTCAATTTGGTCAAAATCATGAGCGTCAATTTCTATTACATTCCACCCAAATGCTATAAATTTATCTGCGATGGGTTCCGGATTCATAACTTCAGTTATTTTTCCGTCTATTTGCAATCCATTATAATCAACAAATGCGGTGAGATTGTCTAATTTATAGTGAGAAGCTGCCATGGCTGCCTCCCAAACCTGGCCTTCGTCCAGTTCACCATCTCCTAAAGCCGCATAAACCCGATAGTCTTTATTATCTATTTTACCGGCAAGAGCCATTCCCACTGCTGCTGCTATTCCCTGTCCCAATGAACCTGTTGACATATCGACTCCGGGAACCTTACACATGCTCGGATGCCCTTCAAGATAGCTGCTGGTCTGTCTGAAGCCCGCAAGATCTTCAACGGGGAAAAATCCTCTGTTTGCAAGAGTAGAGTATAAACCGGGAGAGCAATGTCCTTTTGATAAAACAAACCGATCACGATCGGGATCTTTAGGATTCTTAGGGTCTACACGCATTTCATGAAAATATAGAAATGTAAGAATATCCGTTAGAGATAACGAACCTCCGGGATGGCCACTGCCAGCTGATGAAACTGCTGTTATAATGCCCATTCTGATTTTAGCAGCGGTTTTTTTTAATTCTAATTTTGTCTTGTCATCCATTATACGTTTCCTCCATTTTAGTGATTGATTTTGTACAAACATTTATAACGGGTTCCGGGTGGTTAACACCGGGACGGATAATATATCCCCGCTTGAGATAATAATCCTTCCCGCCACCTATGAGATGGTGGAAATCTTTATTCTCACAGTAAATAAAAATGTATATGGTTAGTTGTACTTGGTATATTATACAATACTGAAAAGTAAACATCAATTTGTTCAGTCAGAAAATTTTGTCACTATTAACTAATTATTTGCCTGGACTTCTTTTGACGAACGCAGAGGTAAAAAACCTTCACCCAATACCTCCCGTACGTCTATCAACAGCACGAATGCTTTTTCGTCGCACGATTTTACTATATCCTTAACAACAGGTATCTCTTCACGTTTAACAACGCATAAGAGCACCGTTTTATCCTGCTTACTGTACATCCCTTTTCCGTTTAAACCGGTCACGCCTCTGTCTACCTCTTCAAGGAGTCTCTTAGCTATTAGTTCCGAATTCTCAGATATTATCAAAAGACTCTTTGAAAACCTTAATCCTTCCAAATACGCATCAATAGTCTTGCTTGATACATAGAGGCTCATTGAGGCATAAAGAGCTAATTTAAAGCTTTTAAACACTATTGCGGCAAAAATAATAACCAAACCATCCATTAACAATAGATGTTGACCCACCGAAAACCTTGGAAAAAGCTTGTGAAGAACTGAAGATATAAGGTCGGTGCCTCCGGTGGTGGCATCTTCTCTAAGAACAATTGCCAGCCCGAATCCCATTATGCCTCCTCCCATAAGTGCATAGAGAAGCAAGTCCGGGTCAGCCATAGAATTATCATAAGTGATAAAATGCTCATTAATAATCCGGCTTAATAATATTGCTGTCGAGTCAATCATTAATGATAAGGTAACAGCTCCAAACAAAGAACGGAAGAAAAAACTGCGTCCTTTACTTTTATAACCAATAATAAATAGCGGTACATTTAGAATTAACATTAGTATGCCAACCGGAATAGTACCGTTAAAAACATAATATAGAACTGTTGAAAGGCCTGAAACTCCTCCTGGAGCCAGTTTATACGGTATCAGAAATATATTCATAGATATTGTGATTATTAAACAGCCAAAGGCTATAGAAAAGTATGATTTAACGGCCTTTCTTTTATAACTCATACAGCGCCTCCTTTTCTTGTCTATTATATGTGAAAATAATGATTTAAAACTTAATCAGCAAAAAACCGGGGCTATCCCCGGTTTTTTATTGTCCTACATAAAATTCCTAAAAATATATTCAGGTTCTATTTCATGCCGTACTTTTTCTTGAACTTGTCAACTCGTCCACCAGTGTCAACAAGCTTTTGCTTTCCTGTAAAGAACGGGTGGCATTGCGAGCAAATTTCTACACGCAGCTCAGGCTTTGTTGAGCCTGTTTCAAATGTTTCTCCACATGCGCAGCGTACTGTTGCTGAACCGTATTTAGGATGGATACCTTCTTGCATGGTTTTCACCTCGCTTAAATGACTAACTACATTTATAAAATTCAATTTTTCTAACACTAAAAAAGCATCGATAGGTATTTTACCACAACAGCATAGTCGATGCAAGTGCTGTCTTTCTTTTACTTGTACATTGCATCGTAATTATTCTTTTCCCTCTGAGTTAAAGCTGTATTTATACCCTTAATAAATTCTTCGTTTGACTTAGTATTCATAAGTCTATTTACAATCATCTCGGTAACATCGGCTGTACCAACATTGCTCATAGCCTTACGAATAGTCCAGATTCCTTCAAGTTCCTTCTGTGACAGCAGCAACTCTTCTCTTCTGGTTCCTGACCGGTTTATATCAATCGCAGGGAAAATACGTTTTTCTGATAATTTTCTATCCAGATGCAATTCCAGGTTACCTGTTCCTTTAAATTCTTCATAGATAACGTCATCCATACGGCTTCCTGTATCTATAAGGGCGGTAGCTATTATAGTCAGGCTTCCGCCATTCTCGATATTACGGGCAGCACCAAAAAAGCGCTTTGGTTTGTGAAGGGCTCCGGGATCCAAACCACCTGAAAGAGTTCTTCCTGTAGGCGGTATTGTAAGATTGTATGCACGTGCAAGACGTGTAATACTGTCCAAAAGAATTACCACATCTTTTTTATGCTCCACCAGTCTCTGAGCTCTGTCCATAACAATCTCAGCAACCTTGATATGATGTTCAGGAACCTCATCAAAGGTTGAATAAATTACATCACCTTTTATCGAACGCTGCATGTCAGTAACTTCTTCAGGTCGTTCATCAATTAACAGTACTATTACTTCGATTTCCGGATGCTTCGAGGTTATAGCATTTGCTATTTTTTTAAGCAGTATAGTCTTGCCCGCTTTTGGAGGTGATACTATAAGTCCGCGCTGCCCTTTTCCAATAGGAGCAATCAGATCTATCAAACGGGTTGACAACTCTTTAGGGTCGGACTCGAGGGTAATACGCTCATCAGGATAAATAGGAGTCAGCGTTTCAAATGGCCGCCTTTTTTGAGCAACCTCAGGCGGATCTCCATTAACTGATGATACATACAGCAGGGCCTGGAACTTTTCCCCTTCTTTTTGGATTCTGCCTTTTCCTAATATTCTATCGCCAGTTTTTAAATTAAATCTTCGTATTTGAGATGGTGAAACATATATATCCTTTGGTCCGGAAAGATAATTATGACCACGCAGGAAACCATAGCCATCAGGAAGAACCTCCAGAATACCTGTAACGGGATTCTCACTTTCCAGACGGGAAAGATCTTTGGTTTTNCTATATTTTAAAGCTTTACTGTCATCCTCGCCATTACATTCGGATTTTTCCTTTTCAGTTTCACATAATACTTCACCGTTTTTTCTGTCATCCTGTACGTCAACGGGAGAATCGATAATATCCCTGCTATGAGTATCGTCGATAATACTGGTACCTTCGGTACTCTGGATGTCGTCTGTGGCCGGAACGCTTTCTTTGACTGGTCCAATAGTGATATGTGTGGTTTTTGTATAGGTTTTTTTAGGTGAAACGTTATTATCAGACTGTTTATCTTGCGGAGAGACAGATTCTTCCCGCTGAATCTCTTCATCATTTGATGCCTGAACAACCGTAGTTTCTTCAGCTTGTGCCTCGGTTTTTTTGGGGCGGCCTCTTCTTTTTTTTGTCTGCGGCTCAACCTCATCTGCCTTGATCTCCGGCTCTGCAATTTCCTTATCAGGCTCCTGCTTCGACTCTGTCTTCTCTTCAGCCGGGGCAGCCTTAGGCCTCCCTCTTTTTTTCTTTTCTGCCGGTTCCTTATTTTCTTCTTTTTCTTCCTTTGATTTTGATTCATCCTTTGGAGCTTCCTTTTGTTTTCCTTCCGTTTTCGCCTTTGCATCAGAAGGACCCTGCTCCTTTGTTTCAGATTTTGTCTGAGAAACATCCCCCACGCTGATAATCAAATCAATCAGCTCTGATTTTCTATACTTGGTTATGCTTTTCAATCCCAGCATTTTTGCAATATACCTGAGATCTTCAAGGGTTTTGCCCTCAAGGATAGACCTGTCTTCCATAATACACCGCCTTGTGTAAACTTTTATATTTTTTGCATGAAAAATTTATTCATAGAATTTTTTATATTAAACTAAAATAATTTAATCTCTGCCCTCTAGTCTGAGTGCCTATTTGAAAGTATAAACAGTATCATATTTATTCAAATTCCGTCTACAAATACGCACTTGGGAAATAATCGAGATATGAATACCACTTAACTGGTTTAATATATCAATTAGTATTACCTTTTGTCAAGCGTTAATTCGCTGATTTTTAAAATATTTTCCATAATTTAAACAGCGACAGTGAAAAATATCAATAAACCCTGCATATCATTGCGACAAAATCATTAAAATTCAGCTGGTAATGTAACTTATCTTATTTTTTTCGGGGTATTATCCCTGTTTTTTTCATAGTGATATTTATATTCATGGTTTATTATAAAATTGTCTTAAGACTTTCTTTATTTGTTATTATCAAATATTAGAAACATCAAGGCAGAGACATTACTAGGGGCGGTAAATATGCCAGATATAGCAAAAGAACCAACACATCTGAAGTTCGACAACATTGTTTTTCACGATAGTTTGTTCATCACAGGTTTTCTTCGATATCGTAAAAGGCTGGACCGGTTTTTTTTCAAAGATTTAATACATAAGGCATATAGCCATAAGAAAAATATTACATCAGACAAATACAATGATAGTAGCAAAAAAGAACTGAACTCAACCGGGCGACATCAGGAACCACAACTAAGCCGGCATCATTGTTTGCAACATGGTCTACAACAAGTTTTGCATCATAAACCGCGGTATAGGCTACATCATAGCGGACACTTTGAGCAACATCATAGTTTACAGTTTGAACTGCAACAAAGGCCACATCAAGATCGACATTTTAAGCTGCAACAGGCTGGACTTAAAGAAAGAGAATTGGTTAATTTTTTTATTAACGAAATAATGTATCTACCTTTAGCATAGTCATCTTTAGCATAAACATAAAAAAGATTCGGGAGCTGTATTCTATCGGCTCCCGAATTTTTATGCCTATAAATATTCTATTCTTCAATATTCAACGGAATATTATTCTCTTCAGCAAATTGTTTTATCCTTTCCAGCACCGGATCATCCTCATCCCCGGCTGATATTAAATTCAGCATTTTCTCATCAAGTATTTTTACTTTTACTTCTCTTCCCAGAACATGGCTGATTGCATTCTTAATAATTTCAAGGCTTTCATTCCTGCTTAGTACAGTTTTTTTCAGTGTGTCATCTCCTTCAACTACCACGTTGGCTGTTCCGTCTCCGGAAATAAAACACCAGGTGTCCAAAAGATATGCATAAACCTTCATTTTATTCTCTGAGCGAATATAGTCAACAACATCAGGCCACTCTTGCAGCTTGTTCTTTTCACCGCCAGACGAAGAATTTTCCTTGCTTCTTACAGNNNTTTTTTCTTCTTTTGATTCAGCATTCTCAGGAACCGGTTTAGCAGGCTTAGTTTTTTTCGAAGTATGGTCAGTCTTTAATAATGTGCCCTGCTGGATCTTAGATATCCTGTCTTCTATTTGCCGNAGTCTGATATCAAAACCGGCTAAAACGTCGTTAGGAGTACTGCCATGCTCGGGAACATCCGAACATAGCTTAACTGCAGCCACTTCCATTATAATTCGTGGGTTTTCAGCCCATTTTAATTGTCCTTCTGTTTCCGATAACTCCCTGATTATATTCAAAGTCCGCTCAAGATCAACCTTGTTTGCTGCTTCTTTTATAGGTTCAAGCTCTTCTTCGCTTAGATCAATCAGATTTAGCGCCGCTCCCCCNTTTTTGTACAACATCAGATCCCTAAACCATAAAATAAGCTGATTACAAAAAGGTTTCAGGTCTCTCCCCTGATCCATAGCCTCTTTAATTGCATTAAGCGCCACAGGAGCATTCTTGTCAACAATAGCTCCTGCCAATCTATTAACAGCTTCAGCTGCCGATAAACCTGATATTTCTATGACATCCATATAAGTAATGGAAGTGTTCCCGATTGTAATGCATTGATCCAAAAGACTTATGGCATCCCTCATTCCACCTTCAGAAATTCTTGCTATCAGNCTTACGGCATTATCCTCAACTGAAACGTTACAATCTTTTGCAATATCCTTAAGCCTTTCTTCAATACCTTTAGCAGTGATTCGTTTAAAATCAAATCTCTGGCATCTGGATAAAATTGTGGCGGGAAGTTTGTGTGGCTCGGTAGTTGCCAGAATAAATATCACATTGGCCGGAGGTTCCTCCAGTGTCTTTAACAGAGCATTAAACGCACCGGTTGACAACATATGAACCTCATCAATGATATACACTTTGTACCGTGTTATAGCTGGTACATACATTACAGCCTCTTTGATTTCTCTTACATCATCCACACCATTGTTNGAAGCAGCATCAATTTCTATAACATCAATAATAGAGCCGTCCAGGATACCCTTACAAGTAAAACACTCGTTACACGGACTTCCATCTGAGGGATTAGTGCANTTGACAGCCCGGGCAAAAATTTTGGCTAATGTNGTCTTTCCNGTTCCTCTCGTTCCNCAAAACAAATATGCATGGCTTACAGTATTGTTTTTAATNCTGTTTTTTAANGTAGTCACAATATGACGCTGCTCTACAACATCTTCAAAGGTCAAAGGCCGCCACTTCCGGTATAATGCCATATGCGCCATCAAATCATTCCTTCATTGCATAATATAATCCGATTGCAAAATACAGCAAACTAATTTGCTGTATTAACAGTTTATCAGTTCAAGAAAACCTTCGCAAGGGGAACAGGGGGACGTCAGGTAGGCCACAGCCGCTAAACTTGTATACGTTCCGCTCAGGATTACAGTAAACGTAGCAGGTGCCGTGAGTGATGTCAAATGGCGTCAGCGAAGCATGGATTGCGAAGCTACGCGACTTGAATCCCGGATGGATTCACGGAGCGGCGCATTTGACTCACTCTACAGGCACCAAACTTGCATTTATACATGTGATAGTTTTCGCGCAGTCTGGTGGTTCTCGAATAAAAAAAACGAGGGATAACCTCGTTTTCTCCATATAAAACCGTGCACCTGTCCTCGACAGGCAAGCACAAACGTACCATGCGCAGCATACTCGGACCAGGCTGACTCGCGGCACACCCAGAGGATCCGCTTACCGCTGCTTCCTTCCGGACCTGACGGGGTTCACAGTTCTGAATTGCGCAAGACCCAATCTTCATTGTACCTTGCAACATAACTGACTTTACACTTGCATGCCTCAAACAGGAATTCAACTCCGCTATAGCGGATTGCGGATACAGGGCACCGCTAACTCCCCGTCTAGCACGGCAAAATTAATTATATAGTATTTTACTGTACCATGCAAGCTTATTAATCTGTAATAATCAGGAATACTCTATAGTTTATCCTTTTATTCCAGTAATTCACTTCACTATATACCTTTATCAGCCTTTTTCCGGTTTGCTTTTTTTTGTGAATACAACTGATAATACTCTTTCGGGGTAACATTGTATTGAGCCTTAAACGCTGTATAAAAGCTTGAATAGTCCGAATAACCGCATTTTTGAGGTATTTCTGTTGGTAAATACCCCTTATACAACAATTCCTTCCCGTACATAAGGCGCCGTTGTGTTATATAGCGATGAACGGTAATATCCATGTGTTTCTTAAATATTCTGATCAGATTAAATTTACTGAGGTTAAAACACATTATAGAACATGCACAAATAAGCACTTGTT